>VMHT01218867.1_pt1:0-35000 | contig 41355 bp, 32 predicted proteins | sample 4693611 | NCBI WGS metagenome assembly VMHT01 (sample SAMN12280063, study PRJNA550983) | marine metagenome | isolation source: seawater sampled from same location over 5 years 0.02-0.2 micron viral filtrate | place: USA: collected off the coast of southern California halfway between the...
CCGGTTTCTCTGCCGGTTTCTCTGCCGGTTTTTCTTCCGGTTTTACCTCATGCGCCCGATAGCCAAGCGCGGTTAAAATTTCCGCCAGCTCGTCGCCGCTGCACCCCATAATCGACATCATCGCTTCATTGGCTTCAAAGCCTTGTTTATTGGCACTCAAAAGCGGACGAATAATATCGGCCAAACGCTCCAACATATCGAAGCGAATAAGGCGCGCGCGACTGGTGTAAAATCCGGCGGCGCGATACAGCCAACCGGGCAGCTTGCCGGTCGGGGCTGAGGTTAGACCGGCGGCGGGTAATTGCGCCAGACTGTCACCGACTGCACGGGGTTTTTCGTCATGCTGCACCCGGCGGGCATTATCCTCAATCAGGCTGAGCAAAGCCAAAAGCCGCGCCGGAGCGGGCTTTAACAGGGCCGGCATGAAAATATGATAAAAGCCGAAACGCACACCGCATTTTCGCAATGTGCCGCGCAAATCCTGGTCGAGCTTGCTCAGCAAATCGGCAATATCGCGGCGCGGCAGACAGCCCTTATTTTCCAAAAGCTGAAAAGCCAGCCCGCGCGCCAAGCCGCTTAATTCGGCATTTTGTAAATTTTTGAGCGGCTCCAATTGCTGGCTGATTTGCAAGCGCAGCCAATCGGTGAGGCGGGCTTGCGCTTGGGTACGTATCTCGCCGGTCAGGGTTTCATCGGCGGCCAAAACCGCCTCCGGTGCCAAATAGGCCAGCCGGTCGCTATCCGGACCGGCTTGGCCATTGGCAATTTGAATATGCCCGATAGACGCATTATCCCATAAAATCTCGCCCTGCTCGGTAAAGGTAAAGGCATTATCGGCGGCCACACTGACCGCTTGGGCGCGTTGGCGCAAAGCCTCGCCAACGGCTTTTTCAACCGCCGCGCGTGCCGTGCCGCCGGGCGCAGCTTTAAGGCGCGGGTCGCGCTCGACATGCAAGCCGTTTAAGCGGCCCATATATTCACCGGCAATTAAAATATCACCATTGGCTTCGATTTCCGCCACAATGTCCTCTTTCCCCACCAATCGGCGCATTAAAGCCGAGGTTTTGCGGTCAACAAATTGACCCATTAATTTCATATGCAATGCATCAGACAGGCGTTCTTCCACTTTGCGGCTTTCCGCTTGCCAAAGCGCCGGGTCGGCCATCCAGTCATTGCGCTGCGCAATATAGGTCCAAGTGCGAATATGCGCCAGCCTTGTCGATAGCGTATCCAAATCGCCTTCAATACGGTCGCAACGTTCAATCTGGTCGGCCAACCAGCTTTCAGGAATAAACCCTTCGCCATCCGACAAAAAGGCAAATAGCTCGCCCACCAATGCGGCATGTTCGCCCATTGTGGTTTTGCGAAAATCGGGAATTTGCGCCACTTGCCAGAGCAGCCGCACCCGCGCTTCATCGCCCAACCGGTCCAACGTTGACGGGTCGCGGCTCAATAATTTGGTGGCCTGCACATCAGCCGCCACAGGCGCACGCACCAGCCCGGGGCGGGGGGCAGGTTTTTCAAGGCTCAACAGCAGCGCTTCCAGCGATGAAAAATCGAGATTGGGATTGCGCCAATACAGACCTTTAACCGGCTCAAAATCATGCGTTTCAATCTGCTCAATCAGCGCTTCGTCAAATTGCGGCATATCGGCGGTGACGCCAAAACTGCCATCGCTATGATGGCGACCGGCGCGTCCGGCAATTTGCGCCAATTCGGCAGGGCTTAATTCGCGATGACGTCGCCCGTCAAATTTGCGCGTTTGGGCAAAGGCGACATGGTCCACATCCATGTTAAGCCCCATGCCAATCGCATCGGTGGCGACCAGAAAATCCACTTCGCCCGATTGATACATCTCAACTTGTGCATTGCGGGTGCGCGGCGAAAGCCCGCCCATCACAACCGCCGCTCCGCCGCGTTGCTGGCGAATAATCTCGGCAATGGCGTAAACATTATCGGCTGAAAAAGCGGCAATGGCACTGCGGCGCGGCAAGCGCGACAGCTTATGCGCGCCGCCCCAGCCAAGGCGCGAAAACCGCGCGCGGGTTTCAATATCTTTCGTGTCCAAAAGCTGGCGCAAAATCGGCGCCATGGTGGCCGCGCCCAATAAAATCGTCTCGGATGTGCCGCGCGCATGCAAAATGCGGTCGGTAAACACATGGCCGCGCTCATCATCGGCGGCAAGCTGGCACTCATCAATGGCGACAAATTCAACCTCGCGGCTGATTGGCATGGCCTCAGTGGTGCAAATAAAATAGCGCGCTTTGGGCGGTATTATTTTCTCCTCGCCGGTCATCAGCGCCAAATCGGCCTTATGCACCCGCCCAAAATCGCCTTTGACACAGCGATCATAGACTTCCCGCGCCAAAAGCCGCAAAGGCAGGCCAATCATGCCGCTTTGATGCGCCAATAAGCGCTCCATGGCGAGATGGGTTTTACCGGTATTGGTCGGCCCTAAAATAACCCGCAATTGCGGCGAAAAACCGCTGATAGACCCTTTTGACGACATGCCCTCACCTTGACCAAGCAGGCCCGGTTTGGCAAGCCTAACTGTCACTTCGCGACGATTTGTCGGCTCGGTTTGGCGAATCGATTCGCGCTCTGGGGAAAACCGACTCAAAATCAGCATTCTATCCTGAACAGGTAGAGAACGAAGCATGTCCGAATCACTTACATAGTAGCCGTGCCGCATCTGTTCACGACCATATGTTGTGGGTGGGCGTATTGTCTCGTCTCATCATAGGCCTTGCATAAAGCTTGCCATTAAACCGGCGCTTCGCCATGATAAGTGCCAGTAAATCAGTGCTTATCGGCGCAGGGAGGCGTTTTTCATGGATTTTGCCATACCGGATGACATCCGCATATATTTGGCGGCTTTGGACGATTTTATCGAAAAAGAAATCGTGCCGCTGCAAATGCAGGACGACAATAATCGCTTTTTTGACCATCGGCGCGAACATGCGCGCACGGATTGGGATAATAACGGCCTGCCGCGCCCTGAATGGGAAGAATTACTGCGCGAAATGCGCCGCCGCGCCGATGCGGCCGGACATTTGCGCTTTGGCCTGCCGAAAGAGTTTGGCGGCGCTGACGGGTCAAATTTGGCGATGGCGGTCATTCGTGAGCATTTGGCGCATAAAGGGCTGGGCCTGCATAATGATTTGCAAAATGAAAGCTCGATTGTCGGCAATTTTCCGCAAGTGCTGATGTTTCGCGATTTCGGCACGCCCGCGCAAGCCGATGAATTCATCAATGGCATGCTGAAGGGCACGCATCGCATTTGCTTCGGCCTGACCGAACCCGAGCACGGCTCTGACGCCACTTGGATGGAAACCAAAGGCGTGCGCGAAACCCGCGACGGCGTCGATGGCTGGGTGCTGAATGGCGAGAAAATGTGGACGACGGGCATGCATGTGGCGAGCCATGTCATGTTGTTTGCCCGCACCTCCGGCGATGATGGTGCGGCCAAGGGCATTACCTGCTTTTTGGTGCCGGCCGATGATAAGGGCGTGAAAATTGAAGAATATATGTGGACCTTCAATATGCCGACCGACCATCCGCGTGTCTCATTTACCGATATTTGGGTGCCCGATAGCGCGATTTTCGGGGAGCCGGAAAACGGCTTGGCCTTGGCGCAGCATTTTGTGCATGAAAACCGTATCCGCCAAGCCGCCAGCGGTGTCGGCGCGGCGCAATATTGCATTGACCAATCCGTGGCCTATGCCAAACAGCGCGCACCTTTCGGCAAGCCGCTCTCAACCAATCAGGCGATACAATTTCCGCTGACCGAGCTGCATACGGAATGCGAGATGATACGCAATCTGGTGTATAAAACGGCGGCGCAAATGGATGAGATGTCAAAGCCCGACGTGGCGATTTATCTCTCTGACAAAGTGTCCATGTGTAATTATCGCGCCAATCGGCTGGTCTGTGAGGCGGCTGACCGCGCCATTCAAGTGCATGGCGGCATTGGCTATTCGCGCCATATGCCGTTTGAACATATTTACCGCCACCATCGCCGCTATCGCATTACCGAAGGCTCTGAAGAAATTCAAATCCGTAAAGTGGCGGCGCATCTCTTCGGCTTTATCGACCCGTCGCGTAAGGGTAAAAAGAAAAAGGCATAAATTATGACCATTCCTAAAGATTGGGTGCCGCTCGATTTCGGCGGGCGCTTCGCGCATCTTGATACGCATTTTATCGAGCATATCGGGCCGGTTTATATGCGCGGGGAAGAGGGCGCGCGCCAGCTTGGTTTTGAGGTTTTGCCGCATATGTGCAATCCGGCCGGTATTTGCCATGGCGGCATGTTGATGACGGTGATGGATGTCGGGCTGGCTTTCATTTTGCACAATGCAATGGGCCGGCATGTGTTCACCCCCTCGGTCAGTTTTAATTTTGATTTTATCGCGCCCGGGCAAAAGGGTGACTTTTTGATATGCGAGGGCGAATGCACGCGGCATACCAAAAATACCGGTTTTGTGACCGGTCGGCTGACCGGCAAAGACGGGCCGGTAATAACCGGCAGTGGTATTTTGAAAATCACCAATATCGGCTTTGACGATGCAAGCGGCAAAACAACTTGACGGGGTCAAAGCCATTTTCTATATCAAACCCAGCAACGGGGCATTCGCCCCGATTTTTAAAGCCGCGCTTTGCGGCAAACAATATGGAGAGTGACCCATGTCACGTGTATGCGAACTGACCGGAAAATCGGTAATGAGCGGAAATAATGTAAGCCATGCGATGAACCGCACGCGTCGGCGCTTTCTGCCCAATTTGCAGCAGGTCAGCCTGCCGAGTGAAATTCTCGGTCGTGCGCTGAAATTCCGTATTTCAGCCAATGCGCTGCGCTCGGTTGAGCATAATGGCGGCATTGATGCGTTTTTGACCAAAGCCAAAGACGCGCAATTATCGTCAAAAGCGTTAAAGCTGAAAAAGCAAATCGCTGCCAAACAGGCTTAATTTTAAAAATCAAAACTGATTATTGGTCGGATGCGCCGCGCACCGGCTTGGCGCTTGTGCGCACACCGCCGCGCGCCGCCGTGCTTTTGGGCGCGGCTTTGGCCGCTCCGGCTTTCAGCGCGCCGGTATTCATGCCTTTTTCTTTTTTCGGCGCTTTGCCGCCTTTTGTGGCGGCGTCATTTTCATCGAATAATTCAGCCAGCTTATCGGTCATCGCGCCACCCAATTGCTCGGCATCGACAATGGTCACGGCGCGGCGATAATAGCGCGTCACATCATGGCCAATGCCAATGGCGATAAGTTCGACCGGCGATTGGGTTTCAATATCCTCAATCACATTACGCAAATGCTTTTCGAGATAATTGCCCGCATTGACGCTCAGAGTTGAATCATCAACCGGCGCGCCGTCCGAAATCACCATGAGAATGCGGCGTTGTTCGGGCCGCGCCAGCAAGCGATTATGCGCCCAAATCAGCGCCTCGCCATCAATGTTTTCTTTCAGCAGACCTTCGCGCATCATCAGGCCGAGATTTTTGCGCGCGCGTCGCCACGGCGCATCGGCCCCTTTATAAATAATGTGACGCAAATCATTCAGCCGTCCTGGGTGACCGGGCTTGCCGTTTGACATCCAAACCTCGCGGGCTTGGCCGCCTTTCCAAGCGCGTGTCGTAAAGCCTAAAATCTCGGTCTTCACATTGCACCGCTCCAGCGTGCGCGCCAAAATATCGGCGCACATGGCAGCCACGGTAATCGGGCGTCCGCGCATGGAACCGGAATTATCCAGAAGCAGCGTCACCACTGTGTCGCGAAATTTTGTGTCGCTTTCCATTTTGTAAGAAAGCGGCTGCATCGGATCCATAATAATGCGCGACAGGCGCGCCGGATCGAGATAGCCCTCTTCGAGGTCAAATTCCCAAGAGCGGTTTTGCTTGGCTTGCAAACGCCGTTGCAAGCGATTGGCGAGCCGTGCCACCACGCCTTGCATTTGCTGAAGTTGTTGGTCGAGATATTGGCGCAAGCGGTCAAGTTCCTCCGCATCGCATAATTCTTCGGCTTCAATCGTCTCGTCAAATTGCGAAGTGTAAATATTATAGGCAGATTTTTCAGGATTGAGCGGGCCGTCGGGCGCATAGGGCTGGGCGGCTTCACCGGCCTCCTCGCCATCGCTTTCGCCCTCAATCTCATCGCCTTCCATTTGCAGCGTCTGCTCGTCGCCTTCTTCCATAGCGGCGTCGCCGACTTCCATATCATCGGCTGACATGCCGTCGGGGCTTTCGGCCTGACCGCCTTCGCCATCTTGCGGGCCATCATCGCCATCTTGTCCGTCGCCTTCTTCGCCGTCGCCATCTTCGCTTTCACCGGCGGCTTCGGTCAGACCCAAATCAACCAAAATATCGCGGGTCAGCGCGGCAAATTGCTGTTGGTCATCCACCACATTTTCCAGCGCGGTCATTTTCTCACCGACACGCTCATCAACCCAATTGCGCCAAGCGGCCACCACACCGGTTGCCGCTTCCGGCGGCGCAAGGCCGGTTAATTGCTCGCGCACCATAAAGCCCAAAGCCTCAGCCAGCGGCGCATCATCGCGGCTCATCTGTGCGCCATAGCCCAGCTTGGCACAGCGCGCATCATGCATGGCGTTGATGTTAGCCCCGATACCGGCCATAGCGCGCGCGCCAATGGCTTCGCAGCGCGCCGTTTCCGCCGCATCAAAAGAGGCCCGGGCCTCGGTTTCCGATGGCGCCAAATCCATGGTGATGGCGGCATCATGATGGGCCAATTGCAGAGCAAAGCTGTCGGATTGACCGCGCACATTTTGGCGGTCGGCCGGGTCGAGGTCACGCGCGGGTTGCGGCAGGCGCGCTTTTAAACCGGCCAATGCCGGTTTTTCCGTGCCAAAGCTGACCGATAGCTCGGCCTCCTCGGCAATCGAGCGCATGGTCTGCGTCAGAGCACGCTTAAATTCTTCAACCGGTGATTTATCGGCCACGTTTTATCCGCTTCTGTTAATCGGCCAGAACCGAGACGGCGCTGTCGGGCAAATCATCGCCAAAACAACGCTGGTAAAATTCGGCAACGGTCGGGCGTTCCAGCTCATCGCATTTATTCAAAAATGTCAGTTGGAAAGCCAGCGCGATATCGGCACCCAGTATTTGAGCATTTTCCGCCCAGGTCAGAACCGTGCGCGGGCTCATGACGGTGGAAATATCGCCATTGATGAAAGACGCCCGCGTCAGGTCAGCGACCCGCACCATGGCGGCGATTTTCTCGCGGCCCTCCGCGCCCTCATAGCCCGGCGCTTTGGCGTGAACAATATCGGTTTCCTTGTCATGCGCCAAATAATTCAGCGTGGTGACAATGTTCCAGCGGTCCATTTGACCTTGGTTAATTTGCTGCGTGCCGTGATAAAGCCCGCTCGTATCACCCAGACCAATTGTGTTGGTGGTGGCGAAAAGGCGGAAATACGGGTTCGGACGAATGACTTTATTTTGGTCCAAAAGCGTCAATTTACCGGCCACTTCCAAAACGCGCTGAATAACAAACATCACATCGGGGCGACCCGCATCATATTCATCAAACACCAAAGCGACGGGGTTTTGCAAAGCCCATGGCAAAATGCCTTCTTGAAATTCGGTAATTTGCTTGCCGTCTTTCAGCACAATCGCATCCTTGCCGACCAAATCAATACGGCTGACATGACTGTCGAGATTGACCCGCACGCAAGGCCAGTTCAGCCGCGCGGCGATTTGCTCAATATGGGTCGATTTGCCGGTGCCGTGATAGCCCTGCACCATGACGCGGCGATTATGGGCAAAACCGGCCAGCAGCGCCAAAGTGGTTTGCTTGTCGAACAGATAATCAGCGTCAAAATCCGGCACATATTCATTATGCTCGGAAAAAGCCGGCACAGTCATATCAATATCAATGCCGAAAACATCACGTGCATTGACTTCAGTATCGGGGCCCTCCGGCATAGGGCCGTTTGGCATGGCTTTGTTTTCTGCCGCTTTACTCATGGTTATCTCCGAAAATTAATCGCTTGCTTGGGAAAGGTGTTAGCAGAAAGCCCCGCTTAACAAAAGCCGGAAGCCTTCAAATAATCATGTGCCTGAATGACACTTTGTAATTCATCTTCATGGGAACGGTCGCCGCCATTGGCGTCCGGGTGATATTGCTTGACCAAAATCTTGAATTTTTTGCGCACATCTGCGGGTTTTGCCGTATCGGGCAATTCCATAACATCCAGCGCGCGCTTTTGGCCTGAGGTGACTTTAGAGGCCGGGCCTGCGGGGCTGGCCTCGCTAAATCCGGCTTCGCCCATAATTTCCAACGGGTCTTGAAACTGCCAATCCTCGACCTTGCTGCCACGGGCGCGGCGTGTGCCCATTGACCATGTCGGGCGGTGGCCGGTTTGGGCGGCGCGGCGAAAACGCTCGGCCTCATCCTGCGACATGCCCTCAAAATAATTATAGCTGCGATTATATTCGCGCACATGGTCGTAACAAAAATTGCGCCGCTCATTGGCTTGCGGGCCGGCCGGTGCCGGATAATCCCCCGCTTTTGTGCAATCCGGCCAGTCGCATCTGGTGCCATCGGCCACCATTTGCGCGCGCTTTTTCTCCTTGCCGCTTGGGTCGCGCGAGGCGCGTATCATATCGAAATATTTAGAGTTCAAATTCATGAACGTGCCGCCGTCCTTATCTCATTGTTTCAAATTCGCCCAAGCCATAGGCATAGAGCCATAGGGGTAAAGCGAAAGGGTTAAAAAGCGAAACGAAAAAGCTTCCTTAAGTTATCTTCCTAAACTGGCGTCTGTGCCATGAACGCGATATATGTCATATGGCCGCAAACGCAAATCAGACCTCAGCCGAAACGCCCAGCGCGCCTTAGAGAGGGAATTATATGACCCCAGTTTACACGATAATAGAACAAAAACTAAGCGAGACTTATGCGCCGGTGCAATTACAGGTGACGGATGAATCGCATTTGCACGAAGGCCATGCAGGCGCGACCCCGGGCGGCGAGACGCATTTTCGGGTTCATATGGTGGCCGCCATGTTTGAGGGCATGAGCCGCATTGACCGCCAGCGCCATGTGCTGACGTGCTTGGCGGATGAGTTGAACGGGCCGGTGCATGCGCTGGCGCTTAAATTGAAAAGCCCGCAAGAGGCGGCTTCAAATTAAGCGCTGTGAGCCTAGCGCAATTCAGAAATACGCACCTGCATGATGCGGTTTTTTTGGCGTCCCATAATGCGAAAGCGCAGGCCATGAAACTCAAAGACTTGGCCGATATCGGGAATGACACGGGCCTCATGAATAATTAAACCGGCAACGGAACTGGCTTCATCATCGGGCAGCGACCAGCCCATTTCGCGATTAAGGTCGCGCAAGGAAAGCGCGCCCGATACTTCCAAAGCCCCATCGGGACGCCGCCGCAGCATATTATCGGGGCGGTCATGCTCATCATCAATCGAGCCGACAATTTCTTCCAAAATATCTTCCATCGTCACCAGCCCCATCAGCGCGCCATATTCGTCAACGACAAGGGCAAAATGCGCTTTGCGCTCACGAAATGCGTTGAGCTGTTCCGACAAGGTCGTCGTCTCAGGCACAAACCAGGGCGGGGTGGCGATATTCTCGATATTAATGCCGCGCGCGCCCATCGGGCTATTGGCCAAGGCGCGCAGTAAATCCTTGGCGTGCAAAATGCCGATAATATTTTCCGGCTCATTGCGCCAAAGCGGAATGCGCGTATAGGGGCTGGCCAAAATGGCGGCGACAATCTCATCCGAGGGCAGTTCGGCATCCAGCGTCAAAATGGCGCTGCGATGGATCATAATCTCTTCCAAAGTCATGTCGGCGAGGTCGAGAATACCGCCCAACATATCGCGGTCGCCCTTATGCACCGCGCCTTCTTGGTGATGCAGGTCAATCGCGCCGCGAATTTCTTCATGCGCCGGCACCAGCGATATATCGGCGCTTTTGGCCAATCCGGTTAGCCGCAAAATCGTGCCTGAGAAAAAACTCAAGCCGCGCGTAATCGGTGCCAAAATAATCATTAACACGCGCAAGGGCCCGGCGACCCGCAAGGCGGTCACATCGGGGGCGAGAATGGCATAGGTTTTCGGCAGCACTTCTGCAAACACCACCACCATGACGGTCATCACTAAAGTGGCATAAACCACGCCGGTTTCGCCAAAGGCTTCGAGAAACAGCCGCGTCGCCAAAGCCGAGGCCAGAATATTCACCAGATTATTGCCGAGCAAAATCGCCGATAGCAGACGCTCTTTTTGCTCAAGCAGCACAATCACCCAACGGGCGCGCCGCTGGCCTTCTTGTTGCAGCCGCAAAATCCGCGCTTTGCTGGTCGCGGTGAGGGCGGTTTCTGAGCCTGATAAAAGCGCCGAAATGATAAGCAAAAGAAAAATTAATCCGGCGGTCCAAAGCACTCCGGCAGAAATCATCATGCGTCCTGCGCTCCTTGCGCCAGCAAAAAGGCCCGTAATTCATCCTCATGCACATTATCGGCAATAAATGTATCGCCCAGACCATGCGCCAGAATGAATCGCATCTTGCCGTTTTGCACTTTTTTGTCTTGGCGCATGGCGTCAATCAATGCGCTGGCGGCAAATTGCCCATCGCCAATCTCGGCCATTGTGCTGGGCAAATGACTGGCCGCAATATGCGCCGTCACCCGCGCCGCATCAGCCTCAGGGCAATCGCCCCGTGCCGCCGAAAAGGCAAATGCCAGCACCATGCCATAGGCCACGCCCTCGCCATGCAACAGCCGATTGTCATATCCGGTCAATGCCTCAAAAGCATGGCCGAATGTATGACCCAGATTGAGCAAAGCGCGCTCGCCCGTCTCACGCTCATCGCGCGCCACAATCGCGGCTTTGGCTTCGCAGCTTTTGGCGACGGCTTGCGCCATAGCCGCTTCGTTAAGGGCTAAAATATCGGCACCGTTTTCTTCCAGCCAAGCGAAAAACGCGGCATCGCCCAGCGCGCCATATTTTACGATTTCGGCATAGCCCGCGCCAATCTCGCGCGGCGGCAGGGTTTTCAAAACATCCATATCGGCCAAAACCAAATCGGGCTGATGAAAAGCGCCAATCAGGTTTTTTCCGCTCGGCGTATTAATCGCCGTCTTGCCGCCAATCGAACTATCGACTTGCGCCAATAGGCTGGTGGGAATTTGAATAAAACGTGTGCCACGGCGCAAAATGGCGGCGGCAAAACCGGTCAGGTCACCGACAACGCCGCCCCCCAACGCGACAATGCAATCATTGCGCTCAATCTTTTGGCCGAGCAGCCATTCGCTTAACGCCGCCAATTGCGTGAAGTTTTTGCTGGCCTCACCGGCGGGCACAAGATAGCTGTCATGGGCAATGCCCGCGCTGTCCAGCGTGGCTTGCAGCATCGGCAAATGATTTTCGGCCAGATTTGCATCGGCAATAATGGCCAGTTTGGGGCGCGATAAAACCGGCGCAATATAATCCGCCGCACGCGCCAACACGCCGCTGCCGATATGTATCTCATAAGCGCGCGTGCCAAGCTCAACCGTCACTTTATGTTGGTCACTCATAATCTGGCTTTAGAGAAACAGGGGCATTTTGTCCAGTCAAGGGGCATATTATCCGGCATAATGCGCGTCCAAGGCGGCCAGCAAACGGGCAATCGCATCGTCATGCGTGCCGCCGCTCACATCGACTTTCAGCTTGGCTGTCTCATATATCGGCCCGCGCTGATGCATTAATTCTTGCAATTTGGCGGCGACATTTTGGCCTTTTAGGAGCGGGCGTTTATCGGGCTTTTTTTGCACCCGCACGGCCAGCTCATCAATCGGCACATCAAGATAAATGGACAGGGCTTTTTCTTGCACCAAGGCGCGGGTCTCATCATCGATAAACGCACCGCCGCCCAAGGCCAGCACCATTGGCTTATCGCTCAAAAGCCGCTTAATGACGCGGCGTTCGCCATCGCGAAAGGCCTGCTCGCCATGCTGCTCAAAAATCTCGGCAATGCTCATAGCGGCGGCTTTTTCAATCTCATTATCGGCATCGCGAAAGGGCATGCCCAGCGTTTCGGCCAGACGAACGCCAAGGCTCGATTTACCCGCACCCATCATGCCGATAAGCACAATCGATGTGGCGCAAATTTGGTCAAAATGTTTGCTGTCGGCCATATGTTTTAATCGTCCCGTCTTCTATATGTTACGGGGATTTACTGCTAAAAGCTATTAACATGACACGGGCAGTTCACCCCTGCCCCAAAGCAGCCTTAATGCTATACTAGGGAAGAGATTCGAAAAGGAGCGCATCATGGGATCACGCCAATCCGTCACGGTTATTCTGGGGCTTGCCGTTTTAATCGGCGGCATTGTGTTTTTGTCGCGCGCCGTAGAACCGCCGCGCCAAACCGAAGTTGAGGTTTTGGATAATTCGGCCTTTCAACGCTGAAGAAATGAACAATAAGCATGGTTAATTCTGCCGCCAAATTTTTTCGCCCCGCCTTTATGGTCGTGTGCGCCGGAATCTTGATGGGCGCGCCCATGGGGCTTTCCGTGGCGGCGCAAAATGCCATGCGCGCGCCGCTCAATATTGTGCCGCCCGCCATGCAAGAGGCGATTGGTCAACCGGTCGGGCAACGGACCGGACGCAATGCCAAATCCGACAAGCTGGCACCGCGGGTTGCGGCGCGCCAATCCAAACGCGCCGTGCGCGCCGTGGCGGCAGCCCCGGGCTCTGAAACGGGCATTGTGCAGGTCGGTCAATTAGGGGCTTTGCAAGATGCCCCGATTGGTTTGGAAAGCGGCTATGGCAGTAATTTATGGCGCGGTGCGCGCTTGGCCTTTATCGCCGGCCAAATGGCGCGATTGCCGCGCGATTTATCCTTGGCGGCTTTGCGTGACGCCGAATTGACCTTGCATCGCTCAACCACCGCCGCACCGGTCGGCACGGTCGATGGCGGCAGTTGGTATGCGGCGCGACTCAACCGCTTTTTGGCTCTTGGCGATACCGGCTCGGTTTTGCAATTAGAGGCATTGACCGGCGCGGTGAGCGGCGACCCTTATGCGGCACGGGCGATTGTGCTGGCCCATTTGGGACGCGGCGATGGCGCGGCGGCTTGTGCCGTTTCGGCCCCCAAACGCGGCACACGCGGCTATGCCGACACATTGCCGTTCTTCATGCAGCTTATGGTCTATTGCCAATTGCGCGCCGGAGAGTTTGAAAAAGCCGGACTGACCCTGCAATTAAATGAGAAATCGCTTGGCGCTGACCGGTTTTATCGCGAATTGGCCTTTTTAATGGCGGCGCAAACCCAAGCTGAGTTCGGCACAGTGGCGGATGTCGCAGCGGCCAAAGCTGCCGAGACCGAGCCGCCGCTTGTCGTGCCCAGCGTGTTAACGCCAATGCAATTGGCCCTATTGCAATTGGCCGGATATGGCCTCACTGAGGGGCTGGACCAAGTGCCGCCTTATTTTATGCAAAGTTTGGCTGAGGATTATGCCCAACCCCCGGCCACGCAATTAGGTGCGGCTTTGGCGGCCATGCGGCATGGCAGTCTGAGCGCCGAGCGGTTTTCGCAATTAAGCCAGCTTAGCGATTTGACGGCATTTCAAAATCCCGCCGAAGCTGATGCGGCGCTGAATACCCCGCCGCCGGATGCGGTTTTTTTGGCCCTCAGATTATTGGAGGTTGATGCGCAACCGATAAATGCCCAGCCCAGCGCGTTGGTTAATGCGCTGGCGCAAGCCCAATCGCGCGGCCTATGGCGCGATATGGTGTTGCTGCTTGATGACCGTTTGCGCAATCTGCAAGCTGCATCTGATGGTGCCAATGCGGCACCGGCGTTTCCGGCTGATGCACCGCTTGCGCCTTTCGCGCCGGCTTTCGAAGCTGAGAATGGGACGGACGAAACCGGACCGGGGATTGAAGCGGCAGCGCAGGCTGACCGGACTTATGGCGATGCGCTGCATGCGGCTTTGCTGCCGGCTATGCAGCTTCTCGCATGGGCCGATGCGCTTTCTGCGGACTCATCTGCGCCTGCGGACGTATTATCTGCCGCGCCTGCGGCATTATCTTTCACGCCGTCAGCTATGGCCGAGCGGATTTTGCAATTTGGCGACATGCCCCAAACCTTGGGCGATCTCATTGCCGCGCTGGCCGATGAGCCGATTTTTGACGAGGCTCTGAGCGGTGACACGGATGGAAGCGATATTTCCGATGTGACGGAAATTGCTGATACGCGCCCGCATCCGATTGCCGATTGGCAGGCTTTTGAAGCGCAATATGGCGCTGCCACGCCTGCGCTGCGCGCCTATCTGACCCGCGAATTGGCGGTTTATGAAGGGCTGGGTTTTGACATTCCGGCGGCTTATTCGGCTGCGCCATCAGACGGGGCGTTAGACGCTGATGCGCTGCGGATTCAAAAACTCGCGGATAATAAATGGGTCGGTGATTTAGTTTTGGCGCTGGTGGATTTATATGGCGAAGAAAATGCGGCGACATTGGAAAATGCCGAATTGGTCGCGCTATTGGGCTATTTACGCACCGCCGCATTGGACGCGCCCGCCACGGCTTTGGCCGAGGAAATATTGCTGGCGTCGGCGGGCCGCCTGAGCTTGATTGAGCCATCGGCCTTTATCGCGCCGCCGATTTTATCCTTTGATGAAACAGGACCGGCAGATATTTTGGCGGCTTCCGGAGCTTTATCGGTGCAGCCATGAGCGCGACAGACGCGCCATCAGATGATCGGGCCTTGGCGCTTTTTCTGGATATGATGGCGACGGAACGCGGCGCATCGGCCAATACGCTGGCCGCTTATCGGCGCGACCTCGCCAAATTAGAGGCTTTTTTGCGCCAAGCCGAAGAGACGCTGAGCGCGGCCACCGCCGATAGGCTTGCCGCCTATATGACGCATTTAAATACGCAAGAAATGGCACCGAGCACGGCGGCGCGTCATCTGTCCAGTCAAAGGCGGTTTTATAAATTCCTGCAAGCCGAGGGTCTGCGCGAGGATAATCCGACGGCGCGTCTCAAGCGGCCACGCACATCGCGCCCTTTGCCGAAATTATTATCGCCGGAAGAAACCGAGCGGCTGATTGGCGCGGCCTATGGCTTGCCGCAAGACAGCGCGGCGCAAATCCGCGCCCGGGCGCGCGCCATTTGTTTGATTGAATTGCTTTACGCGACCGGCTTGCGGGTGTCTGAATTGGTCGGCTTGCCGCGCCATGTGGCCAATGCCGATAGCCGCGTGCTGATGGTGCGCGGCAAGGGCGGGCGCGAGCGCATGGTGCCCTTATCCGAACCGGCGCAGCGGGCTTTGGCCGATTGGCAAATTCATGTCGGGGCGCAAGAGCGTTTTTTGTTTGCTGCGGGCGGCAAGACCGGTCATTTAACACGCCAGCGTTTTGCCCAAATTCTGCAACAGCTTGCGATTGCCGCCAGTCTGTCGCCATCGCGTATTTCGCCCCATGTGGTGCGCCATGCCTTTGCCACTCATTTGGTTGAAAATGGCGCTGACCTGCGCGCCGTGCAGCAAATGCTGGGTCATGCCGATATTTCCACCACGCAGATTTACACCCATGTTTTGGAAGCGCGCAAGAAAATGCTGGTCGATGAGGCGCATCCTTTATCGCGCTGGGATAAATTGGCCGATGGGGATGAGCCGTCTTGAAACCGCATCTTATTGGGCGCTGTTCACTAAGGCTTGCCAAAAGGGTGAGAAGCGGCCTAATTTCGGGTTCGGAGAGTTTCAGCCCATAGGGGAGAGAAATGGCCCAAACTTATTTGGAATTTGAAAAACCGATTGCCACACTGGAAGGCCAAATTCGCGAATTGCGCGATGCCGGTTCGGCTGAGGGCATGGATTTGGTTGAGGAGATTAACAAGCTGGAAGGCAAGGTGTCTGACCAGATTGAGCGGCTCTATAAAAATCTCGACCCGTGGCAAAAGACACAAGTGGCGCGCCACGCCAATCGCCCGCATTGCCGCGATTATATTGAGGCGCTGGTGGATGATTTTACGCCGCTGGCCGGTGACCGGCTTTACTCTGAAGACCACGCCATTATGGCTGGGCTGGGACGTTGGCAGGGCCAGCGTGTCGCCATTTTGGGCCATGAAAAAGGCGCGGATACGCAAGGGCGTCTCAAACATAATTTCGGCATGGCGCGGCCGGAGGGTTATCGCAAAGCCATTCGCGTGATGGATATGGCTGAGCGTTTCGGCCTGCCTGTGGTGACGCTGGTTGATACGGCAGGCGCTTATCCCGGCATTGGCGCGGAAGAACGCGGCCAATCCGAAGCGATTGCACGCTGCACGGATAAATGCCTGCAATTGGGTGTGCCCTTTGTTTCGGTGATTATCGGCGAAGGCGGCTCGGGCGGTGCTTTGGCGCTGGCGACGGCCAGCCGCATTTTAATGCTCGAACATTCTATTTACACCGTCGCTTCGCCGGAGGCGTGCGCCTCTATTTTATGGCGCTCATCAGAACACGCCAATATCGCGGCGGAGGCGTTGAAAGTGACGGCGCAGGATTTGCAAAAACTGGGCGTGATTGACCGCATTTTGGCCGAGCCAATGGGCGGGGCGCATCGCGACCGGCAAAAAACCATTTCTGATATCGGCCTTGCCGTGGCCGAGGAATTGGCGCAATTATCGGGCCTCTCGGCGCAAGAATTGCGCGACGCACGGCGTCAGAAATTCCTCGATATGGGCCGCACCGGACTTGTCTAAAAAGCCGCTTTTATAATCGCTTAAAGCTTTTTCAAAAATTGCTGCACCTCGGCGGCAAACATGGGCGGGTCTTCCATGGCGGCAAAATGCCCGACCGTGTCATAATCATTCCAATGCACGATATGATAATCATCCGCCATTAAAGAGCGCGGCGGGAAGGTGATATAAGGCTCAGCAAAATTGCCAATGCCGCATGGCACTTCAATTTTCTCGCCTTCCGGAATATGCGGCAATTCTTCAAAATAGCCGCGATAATACCAAATCGATGTCGCAAAACTATCGGTCATTAAATAAATCATGATATTGGAGAGCAATTGATGCTTGGTGAAACGCTTGGCGATATCGCGTCCATCATCGGTGAACACATCGCTCCAGCCGTGAAACTTCTCAATCACCCATGCGGCAATGCCCAACGGGCTGTCGGCCATGGCGAGGGCCAGACTTTGCGGCTTGGTGGCTTGCAATTGCAAATATGCCCCCTCGGCCTGCATCTTCTCGGTAAAGCCGGTGGCCCAGGCAATTTCTTCGTCGCTTGTCGGCGCCTTGCTGGCTTGCAAGCCATACATATTTATATGCACGGCCTTACAGCCGCCGCCCTTATTGACCCCGTGATGCAGCCCGATAAGCCCGGTGACCACACTGCCCCAATCGCCGCCTTGGGCGATATAGGTTTCAAAGCCCAAAGCCTCGCGCATTAATTTATCCCATAGGGCGGCGGTGGTGACCTGCCCGATGGGGCGGCTTGGCGCTGATGAAAATCCATAGCCCGGCAAGGACGGGCAAATCACCGTCACCCCGTCTTCGGCCTTGCCGCCATGATTTTCCGGATGCGCCAAACGGTCTATCACCTCAATAAATTCATAAATCGAGCCGGGCCAGCCATGCGACATTAACAGGGCTTCGGGATTGTCGCCCGAGCCGTCCTCGCGGATGAAATGAATGTCATAACCGTCAATGGCGGCGGTGAAATGGTTGAACCGGTTCAGCTCATCCACCGTGTCCTGCCAGTCATATTCGTTCAGCCAATAGGCGCATAGGGCGCGCATATAATCGACATCCGCGCCATAGGCCCAAATATCTTCGCCCGCGCCCAGTTGAATTTGCGGCGGAAAGGCTGCGCTTTCAATGCGGGTCTTAATCCAAGACAGCCGCTTTTCATCGGTTTCAATGGTGAATGGTTTTACGCTCATGACTGTTTCCCCTCATGTCACCCTATGGGTTTTCATTGGGGGTAGTGAAAATCAGTTGCGCGGTTTTGGCAAGGGCTTAGCGCACCGCCCCGTGGCAATGTTTAAACTTTTTGCCCGAGCCGCATGGGCAGGTTTGGTTGCGACCGGTTTTGCTGAAATCCAATGGCGCGCCATTTTCATCGGCTTGCGGCAAATCCGCAAGTGGGTCGGCGATTTCCGGCACTTCCAATTCGGGCGGGCGCGTTTCAATTTGCACGCGGCTTAAATAGCGAATGACATCGCGGCGCAATCCGGCCAGCAATTCCGAAAACAGGGTAAAGGCTTCCAGCTTAAATTCAGCCAGCGGGTCGCGTTGGCCCAGCCCGCGCAGGCCGACAATCTGGCGCAAATGTTCCAGCGTCAATAAATGCTCGCGCCAATGCTGGTCGAGGGTTTGCAAAAGAATGGATTTCTCGACTTGGCGAATAATATCGGGACCAAGTTCAACCGCCCGCGCCGCCATGAAGCGGTCGGAGGCGTCATAAAGCCGCTCGCCAATCTCCTCATCGGCAATGCCTTCTTCCGCCGCCCAATCATGCACCGGCAGGTCGAGCGCGAACACGTCTTTGACCGCCTCATCCAGCCCGTCCATATCCCATTGCTCGGCATAGGCTCTGGGCGGAATATGCGTCTCGACAAGCTCATCAATGGTTTGATGGCGCATCATGGTGATGGTGTCGTCCACGGTCACCGATTCCATAAATTCCAGACGCTGCTCAAACACCACTTTGCGCTGGTCATTCATCACATCATCATATTTCAGAATATTTTTGCGAATGTCGAAATTGCGCGCCTCGACTTTTTGTTGGGCGCGCTCCAGCGCCTTATTAATCCACGGATGCACAATCGCTTCGCCATCTTTCAGGCCCAAACGTTGCAACATGCTATCCATGCGGTCCGTGCCGAAAATACGCATCAGGTCGTCTTCAAGGCTCAAGAAGAAACACGAGCGGCCCGGGTCACCTTGGCGACCTGAGCGTCCACGCAACTGATTGTCAATGCGGCGGCTCTCATGGCGTTCCGTGCCGATAACGCACAGCCCACCGGCGGCCAAAGCCTGCGCTTTCAGCTTTTCAACCTCAGCCGTAATGGCGGCGTGTTTTTTATCATCATTATCGGCTTCTTGCGCGAGGCGCATATCAAGATTGCCGCCCAGCTGAATATCCGTGCCGCGACCGGCCATATTGGTGGCAATGGTCACCGCGCCCGGCACACCGGCTTGCGCGATAATTTGCGCTTCCTGCTCGTGATAGCGCGCGTTCAACACATTATGCTTAATCTTTTTGGCTTTCAGCGCGGCGGCCAATTCTTCGGATTTATCAATCGAAGTCGTGCCGACCAAAACCGGTTGATTTTTCTCTTGGCATTCGGCCACAAGCTCAATAATGGCGGCGGTTTTTTCCTCCGCCGTGCGATAAATCGCATCATCTTCATCAAGCCGCGCAATATCCGTATTGGTCGGAATTTCAAGCACGTCGAGGCCGTAAATATCCATAAATTCATCCGCCTCGGTCAATGCCGTGCCGGTCATGCCCGACAGGGTTTCATAAAGGCGGAAATAATTTTGAAAGGTAATGCTGGCCAATGTTTGGTTTTCCGGCTGAATGGCCACGCCCTCTTTGGCTTCCAAGGCCTGGTGCAGACCATCGGAGAAGCGCCGCCCCTCCATCATGCGTCCGGTAAATTCATCAATGATGATGACCTGACCGGCCTCGCCCGCGCCGCGCACAATATAGTCGCGGTCTTTTTGAAACAGAATATGGGCGCGCAGCGCATTGGTGACATGATGCACAAGGCTGACATTTTGAATGTCGTAAATCGATCCGCCATCTTCCAGAAAGCCGTTTTCAACCAGCAGCTTTTCCATATGCTCATTGCCGTCATCGGTCAGATTGACGGTTTTGGTTTTCTCATCCAGTTCATAATCTTCCAGCGTCAAAAGCGGCAGCATTTTATCAATGCCGACATAGAGGTCAGTGCGGTCTTCAAGCGGGCCTGAAATAATCAGCGGCGTGCGCGCCTCATCAATTAAAATACTGTCCACCTCATCGACAATGGCAAAGCCATGGCCGCGCTGGCACATTTCGGCGCGCGCATATTTCATATTATCGCGTAGATAATCAAAGCCCAGCTCATTATTCGTGGCATAGGTAATATCGGCCGCATAAGCGGCCTTGCGCGCCTCATCATCCATATCATGCACAATGCAGCCGACGCTGAGGCCCAGCTGTTCATGCACGGCGCGCATCCAATCGGCATCGCGCTGCGCCAAATAATCATTCACCGTCACCACATGCACGGGTCGGCCCGACAGCGCATTGAGATAGCAGGGCAGTGTGGCGACCAAGGTTTTACCCTCGCCGGTTTTCATTTCTGAAATTGCGCCATCATGCAGCACCATGCCGCCAATCATTTGCACATCATAATGACGTTGGCCGAGACTGCGCCGCGCCGCTTCGCGCACGGCGGCAAATGCCTCTTCCAGCAAATCATCCAGCGTCTCGCCATTTTGATAGCGCGTCTTAAATTCGTCCGTCTTGGCTTTGAGCGCGGCATCATCGAGCTTTTCAAAATCGGCTTCCAGCGCGTTAATGCGCTCCAAGCGACCGCTATAGGGACGCAGCTTTCGGTCATTGACCGAGCCAAAAAAACGCTTTGCGATTGACGAAAGACCGAGCATAGAAAACCCCTCACCCTACGGCTTGGCCTTGCGGCCACAAGTTGATGTAGGAAACGGCGCGGCGCATGTCAATCGGCGCAGGAAACTCAGAAAATTTACACATCAGACTGTTGCACGCAAAACCACTTGTTAAATACTGCCTTCGGCTTCAATATGCAGCGCGAAGGATGAAGGAAAAGTTTTATGCAACTTCGGTTAATAATCAGTAAAGCCGCTTTGACGGTCAGTTTTGGTATCGCCTTAATGGGCAGCCCTTGGGGTGCCGCACAAGCACAGGACGGGTCGCAAAAGACGCCACAAAACACGCCGCAAAACACGGTCGTCACGGTCAATGGCATGGCCATTACTTATGATGATATTTCAATGGCTGAGGATGAGCTTATGGGGCTGGTCGGGCAATTGCCCGAGCGTCAGCGCTTTGAAACGCTTGTCAGCTTTATGGTGGAGCGGCTTTTGGCGGCCAATGCGGCGCGTCAAGCCGGGCTTGAAAATGACCCTGAGGTTGAAAAGCGCGCGGCTTTTTTGAAGCAAAAAGCCCTGCAAGATGTCTATGTCGGCACGCGGCTGATGGAGCGCGTCAATGAAGAGAGCGTGACGGCTTATTATCAGAAAAATATTGTCGAAGGCCCGAAGCAAGAAGAAGTGCGCGCGCGCCATATTTTATTGGATAGCCGCGCCGAAGCCGAGGCCGTGATTGCGGCGGTGAAAAATGGCGGCGATTTTATCGAGCTTGCCAAGAAACGCTCCAAAGGCCCAAGCGGCGCGGGCGGCGGCGACCTCGGCTATTTTGACCGCGATGCGATGGTTGCGCCGTTTTCAGAGGCGGCCTTTAAGTTGAAAAAAGGCAAAGTCTCCGAACCGGTTAAAACGCAATTTGGCTGGCATGTGATTAAGCTGGAAGACCGCCGCACCAAGCCGACACCGGCGCTGGATGATGTGCGCGACCAGATTTATCAAATTCTCATCAGCGAAGCGCGGCGCGGGGTTTATGACGATTTGCGCCAGGGCGCGGATATTCAATTCGTCCAAATCCCGACAAGCAGTGAATAGCTAAAAGTGAAGAGCCAGCGTTAAAAAGCGAGCATTAAAAAGCCAGCATAAAAAGGAAAGTAGTCCAGCCTCATGCCACAAGATTTGCCCGTCTCGCCTTTGGCGCCCAAAAAAATGGCCAAGCCGAAAGCGCTCGGCCATGTGCGCCTCAGTGCGCTGGCCAGCGGGGCGCGCTATCAAGGCCGCGATGATGTGTTGCTGGTTGCCTTGCCTGCGGGCAGCACTGTGGCGGGGGTCTTTACCCAATCCAAAATGCCCTCAGCGGCGGTGGATTTATCACGCGCCAATTTACGCGCCGCAAAGGGCAAGGCCCGCGCTCTTTTGGTCAATGCGGGCAATGCCAATGCCTTTACCGGCCAAGCCGGAGCTAAAGCGGCATTGGTCACGGCGCAAGCGACGGCCGAGCAGATTGGTTGCAAGCCCCATGAGGTGCTGGTCGCCTCCACCGGCGTGATTGGCGAGGTGCTGGAAACCGCGCCCGTGCTGAAGGCGGTGCAACAGGCCGATGGCGCAGCCGATTGGCAGGCGGCGGCGCGCGCCATTATGACCACGGATACATTTCCCAAACTGGCGACCGCGACGGCCAAATTCGGCAAAGAGCAAGTGACCCTGACCGGCATCGCCAAAGGCTCGGGCATGATTGCGCCCGATATGGCGACCATGCTGGCCTTTATTTTCACCGATGCCGCTTTGCCGGTGGCGGTGCTGCAAAAATTATTGAGCCAAAACAATCAGGATAGCTTTAATTGCGTGACCGTAGATAGCGACACATCAGCCGCCGACTCCTGTCTTTTGGTGGCGACGGGCGAGAAGAAAATCGCCGGTGCGGCGGTGCGAAGCGCCAATGATAAAAGGCTGGCGGCGTTTCAAAAAGCGCTGGCGGCGGTGATGCAAGATCTGGCGCAGCAAGTGGCGCGCGATGGCGAAGGCATAAGCAAGCTGATGACCATTGAAGTGGCGGGCGCAGAAAGCGATGCAGCGGCGCGGCGCATCGGTCTTGCCATTGGCAATTCGCCCTTGGTCAAAACCGCCATTGCCGGCGAAGACGCCAATTGGGGCCGCATTGTTATGGCCATTGGCAAATCGGGCGAAAAAGCCGAGCGCGACCGGCTGGCGATTTCTATTGGCGGCATTAAAGTGGCGCGCAGTGGCAAAGTCGTGCCCGGCTATAAAGAGGCACCGGTGGCGCGCCATATGAAGGGCAAAGAAATTTCCATTGCCGTCAATGTCGGCGCCGATAAGGGCAAGGGCAAAGGCAAAGCCCGCATTTGGGCCAGCGATTTAACGCATGGCTATATTTCCATCAATGCCGATTACCGCAGCTAATATCACTCTGGTCGTGGCCTGCGCGCTGGTCGATGCCGATGGTCGCGTTTTGGTGGCCGAGCGTCCGGCGGGCAAGACCCTGGCAGGTTTATGGGAATTTCCGGGCGGTAAAGTCGAGCGCGGCGAAACGCCCGAAGCGGCGCTTATTCGTGAATTGAAAGAAGAATTATCGATTGATGTCACGGCGGCTTGTTTGGCACCGCTGAGCTTTGCCAGCCATGCCTATAGCGATGCAGATGCCGATTTTCACCTGCTCATGCCGCTTTATGTGTGCCGCAAATGGGACGGGCAAATGGCCCCGCGTGAGGGACAAAAAACCCAATGGCTGCGCCCGCGTGATTTATTTGACTTGCCCATGCCACCGGCCGATAAGCCGCTTATCGCAGCTTTGCGCGACGGGCTTTAGGCGGGTTATTCAAGCGCGCTTTCATCAAAACGGGTAAAGGGCTGGCCTTCTTCATGCGCTTGCTGCTGGCTTTCATGCGGCGCCCATCCGGCGAGATAGCATATTTCAAATGTCGCCACGGCCTTGCCGTCTTCTTGGGTTTCTTGCGCGAATTGCGCCAAGGCCGCGGTTAACACATCGCGCCGTAAAAATTGCCGCGGGCGCGCCGTCAGCACATTGGCCTCGCCCATGCCGCGCAAATCATCCAGCAGCCGATAGGGGTTTTGATAGCGCACATGCACCATATCGCTATCGGCGACGGGCTGGGCGAAACCGGCGCGTTGCATCAATCCGGCCAAGTCTTGCAAATCGGCAAATGGGTGAATATGCGGCTGCGCCCCGCCCAAAATCGCGGCTTCACTTTGCAAAAATGCGGCCCGCAAAGCTGCCAATGTTGCCCCGCCGGGCAGGGCCGCGAGAAACAAGCCATCGGGTTTCAGGGCGTGGCGGATTTGCAATAATGCGCCGGGCAAATCATTGACATGATGCAGCCCCCAAAGCGAGACGATTAAATCAAGGCTGTGCGGCTTGAGCGGCAAGGCCTCCTCATCCAATACCAGCCCGCCTTGCGGCACGAGGGGCGCGGCCATATCAGCCTCAATTAAAGTGGCGATGCGCGCATCCCCATGCGCCGCCAAAGCGTCTCGCAAAACACCCCCTGATGCACCCGCCGATGCACCAAGGCACAGGGCGGTGTCGAAGCGGCGGTTTTGCAAGGCGATGCGTCCGGCCAAATCATTGGCGGCGCGGCGCAATAGAAAATCATAATCGCCCAATGCGGCGGCGCGGCGGGCGCGATTGCGGCGCAAACGGGCGCGGTCAAATATTTGCGGGACATTACTCTGCATGAGCGGCAATATGGCATTGATGGCTGTAAAAACAATCATAAAACAGGCCGCTCATGACGCATATGAAAAGCGCGGCCTATGGCATCGGCTTGTCGCGCCGCTGCGCTTCCTTATACGCGCGCTGGTGCCGCCTGCGTGTCCGGTATGTCATGCGCCGCTGGGCGATGATGACGGGTTATGCGCCTCGTGTTGGCTCGATGTGCAATTCATCACCGGCCTGCCCATGCCGGTTGATTTGGGCGCGGAGACCATCAGCCCATTGGCGCGGGCGCATCCGCCGCCTTATGATAAAGCGCGCGCGGCCTTTGCTTAGAAGGGCAGCGGCGCGGCCTTTGTCAAACGCATGAAATTCGGTGACCGCCCCGAATTGGCGCAGCTTTTGGCGCGGTTAATTTATAGCCGTCTGGCCGAGGCGCTGCCGCGTCATGCGCTTTTAGTGCCGGTGCCCTTGCATCGGCGGCGGCTTGTTTGGCGGCGGTTTAATCAATCGGCGGAAATCTGTCGCCATGTGGCGGTGTTGAGCGGCCAAAGCATGGCACTGCATGCGGTGGCGCGTATTCGGGCCACGCCGCGACAAATCGGACTGACGCGGGCCGGGCGCAAGCGCAATTTACGCGGGGCTTTTGCCGTGCCGAAAAATCAAGCGCATCGCCTGAAGGGTCGCGCTGTGGTGATTATTGATGATGTCTTGACCACAGGCGCGACGGTTGAGGCTATGGCGCGCACCTTGCGTCGGGCCGGTGCCGCGCCTATTTATGTGGTAACGGCGGCGCGTGTGGTGTTGCCCGAGAGGATGTGAGATGAAAATAGCCTGCGTGCAAATGACCACGGCTTGCGACCCGTCGGCAAATCTGAAACTGATTGAGGCGCAGGTGCAAGAGGCGGCGAAAGCCGGTGCGGATATTGTGGCCTTGCCCGAAACCTGCACATTTATGGAAAAAAATCGCGCCGCCATGCAGGCGCGGCTGGAAACGCAAGGCGATAGCCAAGTGCTGGCGACGCTGCAAAATATCGCCAAAGCCAATGGCGTGACACTGCTGGTCGGCTCGCTCATATTGGCCGATGAAGACAGCGATAAGGCGGTGAATCGCAGCGTGCTGATTGCCGCTGACGGGCAGCTTCAGGCGCAATATGACAAAATCCATATGTTTGATGTCGAACTGGAGGATGGCGAGCGTCACCATGAAAGCGCCGCCTATCAAGCCGGTGCGGCCCTTGTGACGGCTGAGGTGCAGGGTGTCACTTTGGGGTTGAGCATTTGCTATGATTTGCGCTTTCCCAATCTATATCGCCGTTTGGCAGCGGCCGGGGCGCAAGTGATATTTGTGCCATCGGCTTTCACCCAACAAACCGGCGCGGCGCATTGGCATGTTTTATTGCGCGCCCGCGCCATTGAGACCGGATGTTTCATCGTCGCACCGGCGCAAATCGGGCATCATGAAAATGGCCGCGAAACCTATGGCCATAGTCTGATTATCAATCCTTGGGGACGCATTATCGCCGAGGCCGATGCGGATGATGCGCTGATTATGGCAGAGGTGGATATATCCTTGAGCGACCGCGCAAGGCGACAAATTCCGGCGCTTCAGCATGGCGCGACATATGTTGGGCCTGATGGGGTGGAGACGGCGGATTAGGATTTTCAAGCGGCGCTTTATTGTTTGCGCGCCACGCCCATATAATTCACGCTCAAATCGCCGGTTTGCCGCCATTTATCGGTTAGCGGATTAAAGCTCACACCGGTTGAGGTATAAAGCTCAAGCCCGGCTGTCGCGGCCATATTTTCCAGCTCTTTCGGGGTGATGAATTTTTCCCAATCATGAGTGCCTCGCGGCAACCAGCGCAGCACATATTCCGCCCCGACAATGGCCAGCGCAAAGGCCTTTAATGTGCGATTAAGCGTCGCCAAAAACATGATGGCGTCGGGCTTCATCAATTGGCCACATGCCGTCATAAAGGCTTGCGGGTCGGCCACATGTTCAATGACTTCCATGTTTAAAATCGCGTCAAAAGCCTCGCCTTGGGCGACGAGGGCTTCCGCCGTTATGGCGCGATAATCAATGTCGAGACCTTGTTGCGCGGCATGAAGGGCGGCGGTTTTGATATTGGCCTCGGCTGCATCAGCCCCGACCACATCAGCCCCCAAACGCGCCATGGGTTCGCTCAATAAGCCGCCGCCGCAGCCAATATCCAATAGGCGCAGACCTGTAAGCGGCTGTGCGGCTTGCGGGTCGCGGTCAAATTGCGCGCACAGTTTATCGCGAATATAAGCCAGCCGCGTCGGATTGAATTTATGCAAGGGCTTGAATTGACCGTCGGGATTCCACCAATCGGCGGCCATAGCGGTAAACTTGGCCAGCTCAGACGGGTCAATCGTGCTGGTGACGCTGTCTGTTGCGCTATCGGCTGTGGTTTGGCTGTCGCTCATTTGGCATCCTTTTTTGGCTATGCAGGCGCACGGTTAAGCCCTATATAGGCGCGATTGAAGCGAAAGAAAACGCGAAAGAGATAATGGCACGTCTGGTCATGAAATTTGGCGGCACGTCAGTGGGCGATATTGATCGTATCCGCAATGTGGCCGCTCATGTGCAACGCGAGGTTGACGCCGGTCACCAAGTCGCGGTTGTCGTCTCGGCCATGTCGGGCGAAACCAATCGACTGGTCGGGCTGACCCGCGATGTTGCGCGGCTACATGATGCGCGTGAATATGATGTCGTCGTCTCGGCGGGCGAGCAAGTGAGTGTCGGCCTGTTGGCGATGGCCTTGCAAGATGTCGGCGTTGCGGCGCGGTCTTGGCTGGGCTGGCAAATCGCCATGAAAACCAGCGATGTGCATGGCGCGGCGCGTATTGAGGATGTCGATGTCGCGGCAATGGAAGAGCAATTTGGCGAAGGCCGCGTTGCGGTGATTGCTGGGTTTCAGGGCATTAGCGGTAATGGGCGCATCACCACTTTGGGGCGCGGCGGGTCGGATACCAGCGCGGTTGCCGTGGCCGCCGCTTTGAAAGCCGACCGATGCGATATTTATACCGATGTCGATGGCGTGTATACCACCGACCCGCGCATGGTGCCGGCGGCGCAAAAAATGAATCGGATTTCTTACGAAGAAATGCTGGAAATGGCGTCTTTGGGTGCCAAAGTGCTGCAAACACGCTCGGTAGAATTGGCTATGAGCCATAATGTGCGCTTGCAAGTGCGCTCGAGCTTTGATGCGCCGGATGATGCGAAATTTAAAAATATGGCGCCGGATGATATCGTCGGTACGCTTATCTGTGATGAGGACGAGATTATGGAACATGAAATCGTGAGCGGCATTGCCTATGCTCGCAATGAGGCCAAGCTGACCCTTTTGGGTGTGCCGGACCGGCCGGGCATTGCGGCGCAAATTTTTGGCCCCTTGGCCGATGCGGCGGTGAATGTCGATATGATTGTGCAAAACATGTCGCCCGATGGCAAAACCACCGATGTGACCTTTACTGTCTCGCAAGACGAATTGGAGCGCGCGGTGAAAGTGGTCGAGGCCGAAAAAGTCGGTCTGGATTACAGCCAGTTGCAAAGCGCGCCGGAAATGGCGAAGATTTCAATTGTTGGTGTCGGCATGCGAAGCCATGCGGGCGTGGCACAAAAAATGTTCAAAGTGCTGGCCGATCAGGGCATTAACATTCATGTTATTTCAACCTCTGAGATTAAAATCTCAGTGTTGATTGACGCCGATTATGTAGAGCCTGCCGTGCGTGCGCTGCATGCTGCTTATGGCCTTGATGAGGAGGTTGCCGGTTAAACTGCCCTTGGCAGCAAACCCGTGCAAAAATACCTTGCCCCTAACCGCTGAAGGTCCCCGAATTTTGCTGCGCCGCCTCCGCCAAGTCATGGCTGATGGCGGAGACAGACAAGAACGTTTGGATAAAATCGTTCAGCTGATTGCCGCCAGCATGAATACGGCTGTGTGCTCGGTCTATTTGCGCCGTGGCCGCGATGGGCTGGAATTATGCGCCACGGAAGGCTTGAACCCCGATGCGGTGCACCAAACCGTGCTGCATGTCGGGGAGGGCTTGGTCGGCGATATTGCCCAGCATAAACGCCCGCTCAATTTGGCCGATGCGCCATCGCATCCGCGTTTTGCCTATCGTCCGGAAACCGGCGAGGACCCCTATCTCAGCTTTGTCGGTGTGCCGGTTTTGCGCGGCGGCGATGTGACCGGCGTGTTGGTGGTGCAGAATATTAAAAAGCGTAATTTTGCCGACCAAGAAGTCGAGGCCTTGCAAACCGTGGCAATGGTTTTGGCCGAAATGCTGTCGGCCAGTGGCGAGGAAACGGCCGGTGCCAATGCCGCCCCTGACGCGGCGCGGATATTTTCCGGACGCGGCTTGACCGATGGTTTGGCGATGGGCCATGTCGTGCTGCACGAGCCGCGTGTCGAGGTGACGCGGCTTATCAGTGAGGATGCCGATGATGAGGATGCGCGCCTGTCAGCGGCCATGTATAAGCTGCGGCGCAATGTTGATGATTTGCTGGCGACCGAGGATGTGAGCCATGCGGGCGAGCATTTGCAGGTGCTGGAAGCCTATCGCATGTTCGCCAATGACCGCGGTTGGATGCGCCGTATTCGCGATGCCATTGCCACGGGTTTGACGGCGGAAGCGGCGGTGGAGCGCGTCAATAATGCCATGCGGGCGCGTTTGGGTGGTCAGCGCGATGCTTATTTGCGCGACCGGCTGCATGATTTTGAAGATTTATCCAACCGCTTGCTGCGTATCTTATCGGGCCGCGCTGAATTGGCATCAGAAGACAAGCTGCCGCGCGATGCGATTTTGCTGGCGCGAACCATGGGCCCGGCGGAATTACTGGATTATGACCGCAAAAAATTGCGTGGGCTGATATTGGAAGAAAGCGCCCTGGGCGCGCATGTGGCGATTGTTGCGCGGGCCTTAAACCTGCCCATGCTTGGCGATGCGCGCGGCATTGTAAATGCGGCGCAAGACGGGCAGGAAATAATTCTCGATACGGATAGTGAAGAAGCCCATCTCAATCCGCCCGGCGATATTGTCGAAGCCTATTCCAATCGCGCCCGCTTGCGTGCCAAGCGCATGCAGCGTTATGCGCGGATTAAACATTTGCCCGCCGTGACGCGTGATGGCGAGAAAGTGCGGCTCGATAAAAATGCCGGTCTGATGGTGGATGTCGAAACATTGGGCGATAGCGGGGCGGAGAATATCGGCCTGTTCCGCACGGAATTGCAATTTATGGTGGCGGCCCGTTTGCCGCGCCGCAGCGAGCAAGAAGAAGTCTATCGCGCCGTGCTTGATAAAGTCGGTGACCGCGATGTGGTGTTTCGCACACTGGATGTGGGCGGCGATAAAGTGCTGCCCTATTTGCGTATGGTGGGCGAAGAAAATCCGGCCATGGGGTGGCGCGCTACGCGCATGGCGCTCGACCGTCCGGCGCTGGTGCGGGTGCAATTGCGCGCGCTGTTACACGCAGCCGCAGGGCGCAAATTATCCGTCATGTTCCCGATGATTACGACGGTAGAGGAATTTACCAAAAGCCGTGACATGTTGTTTGCCGAGCGCGACCGCTTGGCGCGCTTCGGGCATCCCATGCCGGAAAAAATTGATATTGGCGCCATGTTGGAAGTGCCTGCTTTGGTGTGGCAATTGGATAGGCTCTTGCCGCAGGTGGATTTTTTATCCGTCGGCACGAATGATTTGATGCAATTTTTCTTTGCCGCCGATCGCGGCAATCCGCAAACCAGTGACCGCTATGATTTTCTATCGCTTCCGGCCATGCGGCTTTTGGCTCATGTGCGTGAATTATGCACGGCGCATGATGTGCCGGTGTCGATTTGCGGTGAATTGGGCGGGCGGCCTTTGGAGGCTATGGCGCTTTTGGGGCTTGGATATCGCCGCTTTTCTCTGCCTTCGGCCTCTATCGGACCGGTGAAGCGCACTGTGCGCTCGGCCAATACGCAGCGATTGCAAGAAGCGGTGAATGAGGCCCTGGCGACCAATCATATCAACATGCGGCCTTTAATGCACGAAATCGCAGATGCACAGGGCGTGAAGTTGTGATAATCATGTCGACTGAATGGAATGCCGAAAGGGCTGTTTATTATGGTTGATGGCGAAACCGCCACTGCAAGCGAGAAAATCGGTAATGTTTTGCGTGACGCGCGCGAAACATCCGGCGCGTCGCTGGATGATATTTCGGCCCTGCTGAAAATCCGCTCCGACCATTTGCAGGCTTTGGAAAATGATGATTTTGAGCGTCTGCCGGGCAGTGTTTATGCCATTGGCTTTATCCGCACTTACGCCACGCATTTGGGACTGAATGCGGGCGAGCTTATCGAGCGCTATAAGGCGGCGGTAGCTGTGCCGCATTTGGAAGACCAAGGGCCGAACCCGCAAACCGATGTGGAGCCGATTTCCGGCGCCTTGAAAATTGCCATTGGCGTGATGGCGGTGTTTGTCGTCTATATTCTTTGGCTGATTGCCGGTGGCGCGGGTGACGATAAAAACACGCGCATCACCGCGGCTCCGTCTCAATCTGTTGAGGCCGTAGCGCGTCCGACAAATCCAAAACCAAAAGCGTCCGCCCCATCATCGGTTGAAACCGCAAGCCCGTCTGCCGCCTCTGACGCGGCAAAGGCGCAACAAGACACGCAAGCGACGGCAGAGATTTCTGAGATTGAACCGCTCGACACTCAAGCTACGCCGGCCGCAGCGGCCATAGCGGCCGCGCCGGTTGAGGATGCCGATATTGAGATTCGCGCCTCGCGCCGCACTTGGATGCGTATTGAGAGCGCACAAGGGCAGGTGCTGTTTTCCTCCATCATTCGACAAGGCGAAGGCTTTAAACTGGAAAGCCCCGATGGCTATACTTTGGCCACTCGCGATGCCGGAGCGTTGGAGTTCTTCGTTAATGATAATGCGGTCGGCGCTGTCGGTCGGCGCGGTCAAATTTTGACGGCGCGTAAAATCGAGCGCGCCGCCATTTTTGCAAAATCGCGTTAGCGAGATATTAATGCTTCGGCCTTGGCGACATATTGAGCGGCGCAAAAGCCGTCAAATCATGGTTGGTGATGTTCCCGTCGGCGGCGATGTGCCGATTGCGGTGCAGTCCATGACCAATACGCCGACCGATGATGCGGCGGCCACCATTGCCCAGATTAAGGCTTTGGAAGAAGCGGGCGCGGATATTGTGCGCGTGTCGTGTCCCGATGCGGCCTCGACCAAAGCCCTTAAAGAAATCGTCAATGCCGTGCATGTGCCGATTGTGGCGGATATTCATTTTCATTATGCCCGCGCCCTGGAAGCCGCCGATGCCGGTGCGGCCTGTCTGCGGATTAATCCGGGCAATATTGGCGATGATAGCCGCGTCGCCGAAGTTGTGGCGGCGGCCAAAGCCAATGGCTGTTCTATGCGCATTGGCGTGAATGCCGGTTCGCTGGAGAAAAATTTACTCGACCAATATGGCGAGCCATGCCCCGATGCGATGGTGGATAGCGCGCTTTATCATGTCGGCCTTTTGGAAAAACACGGCTTTGACCAATATAAAATTTCGGTCAAAGCCTCTGATGTTTTCATGTCGGTTGCGGCCTATCAAAAATTAGCCGATGCGGTGGATTGCCCGCTGCATATCGGCATTACCGAAGCGGGCGGGCTGATGAGCGGCACGGTGAAATCATCTATCGGGCTTGGCAATCTTTTATGGTCAGGCATTGGCGATACGATTCGCGTGTCCTTATCTTCCGACCCGGTGGATGAGGTGAAGGTCGGTTTTGAAATGCTCAAAAGCCTCGGCCTCAGACATCGCGGCGTGACGATTATTTCTTGCCCGTCATGCGCGCGGCAGGGTTTTAATGTTATCAAAGCGGTTGAGGAATTGGAAAGCCGCTTGGCGCATATTGCCGAGCCGATTACCCTGTCGATTATCGGCTGTGTGGTGAACGGGCCGGGCGAGGCGCGCGAAACCGATATCGGTTTTACCGGTGGCGGCAGTGATGCCGGCATGGTGTATTTGGCGGGCCGCCCCGACCATAAAAAACCGCATGATGAGATGGTCGATCATTTGGTCGCGCTGGTCGAAGATAAAGCCGCTGAATTGGCGGCGCAAAAACAGTCTGAAGGAAATTAGCCATGCTCCCCGTTGAACGGCTGGACGCGATTTTGGCGCGTGCCCAAACCCTGCAAGAGGAAATGAACGGCGAATTGGCGCCCGAGCGTTTTGTTGCCCTATCGAAAGAATATGCCGAGATTGACCCGCTGGCCACGGCGGTGCGGGCCTATCGCGATGCGCTGTCTGAGGCGGCTGATTTACGCGCGCTTAAAGAGGGCGATGATGCGGAAATGGCCGAGCTGGCGGCGCTTGAATTGGCCGAGATTGAGGCGGGCCTGCCGGATATGGAAGCGGCTTTGGAAATTCTGCTATTGCCGAAAGACAGCGCTGATGAATTAAACGTGATTGTCGAAGTGCGCGCCGGAACCGGCGGCGATGAGGCCGCGCTTTTTGCCGGTGATTTATTTCGCATGTATGCGCGCTATGCCGATTTGCAAGGCTGGAAATCTGAGATTATCAGCCAATCTGAGGGCGATATTGGCGGCTATAAAGAGGTTGTCACGGCCATTCGCGGCAAGGGCGTGTTTGCCCGGTTGAAATTTGAAAGCGGCGTGCATCGCGTGCAGCGCGTGCCGGAAACCGAAAGCGGGGGGCGTATTCATACCTCCGCCGCCACGGTTGCCGTTTTGCCTGAGCCGGAAGAAGTTGATGTGAAAATCGAAGAAAAAGATTTGCGCATTGATGTGTTTCGCGCCTCCGGCCCGGGCGGACAATCGGTCAACACAACCGATAGTGCCGTGCGCATCACCCATTTACCGACCGGCATTACTGTCTCGCAGCAGGATGAAAAATCGCAGCATAAAAACCGCGCCAAGGCGATGCAGGTTTTGCGCGCGCGCCTATTTGAGGCCGAGCGCGAGCGCGCCGATAGCGAACGCGCCGCCGACCGCAAAAGCCAAGTCGGCTCAGGCGACCGCTCGGAACGCATTCGCACCTATAATTTTCCGCAAGGGCGCGTTACCGACCACCGCATTACATTGACCCTGCATAAGCTGGAGAAAATTCTGGCCGGTGACGGGTTGGATGAAATGGTTGAGGCGCTTATTCGCGAAGACCAAGCGCAGCGTCTCGCCGCGGTTGATGACACACATTAAGGCGCAGCGTGAGCGCGAGCCTAAGTTTTGAAGCCTTGCAGCGTCGCATGACGCAGCATTTGGATGTGCCGCAAAACGCCACTGCCGCGCTGGATGCGCGCTTATTGCTGGAACATGCGAGCGGGTTGTCACCCACCGCATTGGCCATGCAAGCCAAGCAAGACGCGCCTGCCGCGCTTATTCAAGAGACCGACGCGCTGCTGGCCTTGCGCCTGACCGGCATGCCGGTGGCGAAGATTATCGGCCATAAGGAATTTTGGGGACGGCGGTTTTATGTCAGCGCCTCTGTGCTCGACCCGCGCCCCGATAGCGAGACACTGATTGAGACGGCTTTGGCCGTGCTGCCCGAAAACGCGCCCTTGCGGCTGATGGATTTGGGCACCGGCTCGGGCTGTTTATTGCTGACGCTCTTGGCTGAGCGGCCTTTGGCGCGGGGTGTCGGGATTGATAAAAGCCGCGCCGCTTTATCTATGGCGCGGCGCAACGCGCATCAGCTGGCACCGAATATACGCCGCCGCGTCGCCTTGCGCCACGGCGATTGGTTGACAGACGCGCCGCTAAATGCAGATGAGCCGGTTGATATGATTGTCACCAATCCGCCTTATATAGAGAGCCGCGCCATAGCGACGTTGGATAGGGATGTGCGTTTATTTGACCCGCGCCTTGCGTTGGATGGCGGGGCTGACGGTCTGGGCCCTTATCGCAAGCTTATCGCGCCCGGCTTGCAAAGGCTGAAAAGCGGCGGATATATGGTTTTGGAAATCGGCGCCACCCAAGCCGATGCCATTAGCAAGCTGTTGGCGGCGGCGGGATTTGTCGATATTGCGCGGCGGCAAGATTTGGCCGGACGCGACCGCGTGCTTATCGCTGCAAAGCCATAAAGAAAAAAAACACAAAAAAAAGGTTTCAATAATTTCGCCAAGCGGCTAGGTTGCCTTTGTTCAAAGAGCAGGGCGTTGAACCCTTCTCGTGAATGTCTCCAAAACGTCAGCTAATTATTGCTATGAGGGCATTTGGAGTTTCACATCGCAACAATCAAAACCTGAAGGGCCGGTCTCAATCGGTCGCCAACAGAATGATATTGGAAGTTAGATGAAACGGTCTCGTGGGCGCGGACGTCGCCAACAAAATCCCGTCAACCGCAGCTATGACAGTAATGGCCCTGATGTGCGCGTGCGCGGCACAGCCAGTCAGGTCTATGAAAAATATCAGGCGCTGGCGCGTGACGCCATGTCAGCCGGTGACCGGGTGATGGCGGAAAATTATCAGCAACATGCTGAACATTATTTCCGTATCCTGCAAAGCTTCCAGCCGCAGCCGAGCGAGGCCAATGAGGCCGCCGCCGAAAACGGCAATGATACTGCGCATGGCAATAATAATGGCTTCGCCGAAGATGGCGCTGCCCCGATTGATGGCAGCGCAGCACCCAATGGCCAAGATACGCATGGCGCGTCAGATAATGAGGCACCCGCCGAGACGAATGGCAGCGAACCGCTGGTTTTGGTGCGCGG
>VMHT01218867.1_pt1:40000-41355 | contig 41355 bp, 32 predicted proteins | sample 4693611 | NCBI WGS metagenome assembly VMHT01 (sample SAMN12280063, study PRJNA550983) | marine metagenome | isolation source: seawater sampled from same location over 5 years 0.02-0.2 micron viral filtrate | place: USA: collected off the coast of southern California halfway between the...
CCGGGGAACTGAAACATCTAAGTACCCGGAGGAAAGGACATCAACCGAGACTCCGTTAGTAGTGGCGAGCGAACGCGGACCAGGCCAATGCCAATTCTCTTTTCAACTGGAACCATCTGGAAAGGTGGGCCTTAGTGGGTGATAGCCCCGTACAGGTAAGAAAGAGTTTTGGATTCGAGTAGGGCGGGACACGTGAAATCCTGTCTGAACATGGGGGGACCACCCTCCAAGCCTAAGTACTCGTGCATGACCGATAGCGAACAAGTACCGTGAGGGAAAGGTGAAAAGCACCCCGACGAGGGGAGTGAAATAGATCCTGAAACCGAATGCCTACAATCAGTTGGAGCCTCCTTGTGGGGTGACAGCGTACCTTTTGTATAATGGGTCAGTGACTTAGTCTGGCAAGCAAGCTTAAGCCGTTAGGTGTAGGCGCAGCGAAAGCGAGTCTGAATAGGGCGCCATAGTTTGTCGGATTAGACCCGAAACCGAGTGATCTAGATATGAGCAGGTTGAAGGTGCAGTAACATGCACTGGAGGACCGAACCCACTAATGTTGAAAAATTAGGGGATGACTTGTGTCTAGGGGTGAAAGGCCAATCAAACTCGGAAATAGCTGGTTCTCCGCGAAATCTATTTAGGTAGAGCGTCGCACGAATACTCTCGGGGGTAGAGCACTGGATGGGCTAGGGGGCCTCACCGCTTACCAAACCTAACCAAACTCCGAATACCGAGAAGTACTATGCGGCAGACACACCACGGGTGCTAAGGTCCGTGGTGGAGAGGGAAAGAGCCCAGACCGCCATCTAAGGTCCCCAAGTTATGACTAAGTGGGAAAGGAAGTGGAATGTCCAAAACAACCAGGAGGTTGGCTTAGAAGCAGCCATCCTTTAAAGAAAGCGTAACAGCTCACTGGTCTAAATAAGACGTCCTGCGCCGAAAATGTAACGGGGCTAAAGTCATACACCGAAGATGCGGGCGCAATTTATTGCGCGGTAGCGGAGCGTTCTGTAAGCCTGTGAAGGGGTCACGCGAGTGTCCCTGGAGGTATCAGAAGTGAGAATGCTGACATGAGTAACGATAAGGAGGGTGAGAAACCCTCCCGCCGAAAGTCCAAGGGTTCCTGCGCAATGCTAATCAGCGCAGGGTTAGTCGGCCCCTAAGGCGAGGGCGAAAGCCGTAGTCGATGGGAAGCAGGTTAATATTCCTGCACCAGTGGGTAGTGACGAATTGCGTAAGTTGTTCCTCCTTATTGGATTGGAGGGGCCGCGAAGCAGTTCCAGGAAATAGCTCCCACGTGAGACCGTACCCGAAACCGACACAGGTGGACTGGTAGAGTATACCAAGGCGCTTGAGAG
>VMHT01116745.1_pt1 | contig 41285 bp, 33 predicted proteins | sample 4693611 | NCBI WGS metagenome assembly VMHT01 (sample SAMN12280063, study PRJNA550983) | marine metagenome | isolation source: seawater sampled from same location over 5 years 0.02-0.2 micron viral filtrate | place: USA: collected off the coast of southern California halfway between the port... ...
CAAGGCCAAGGTCAGGGACAAGGTCAAGGCCAAGGTCAGGGACAAGGTCAAGGCCAAGGTCAGGGACAAGGTCAAGGCCAAGGTCAAGGCCAAGGTCAGGGCCAAGGTCAAGGCCAAGGTCAGCAACAAGGTCAGGGACAAGGTCAACAGGGCCAGCAAGGTCAACAAGGCCAGCAAGGTCAACAAGGTCAGCAAGGTCAACAAGGCCAGCAAGGTCAACAAGGCCAGCAAGGTCAACAAGGCCAGCAAGGTCAACAAGGCCAGCAAGGTCAACAGGGCCAGCAAGGTGAGCAGCAGGATAACGGACAAGGACAGCAACAACAAGGTGGCGAACAAGGTGGTCAACAAGGTCAACAAGAGCAAGGAGATCAAAATGGACAAAACCAAAACGGACAGAATGAACAACAGTCTGGACAAACCCAAAACGGTCAACAAGGTCAACAAGGTGACCAGACCGACCAGCAACAAGGCCAGCAGCTAGACAACCAGGATTTGAACGGTGAAAACGACAATGATGGTGATGGAATACCTGACGACGTCGACAATGACGACGACAATGATGGAATCCCAGATGACATTGACGCTAATCCAGAAGATCATGACAATGACGGTATTGATGATGCAGAAGACAATGACGATGATGGAGACGGTATAGACGACCAAGAAGAAGTCACTGATGCAAACTCAAACACCGACATCTATGATCACGACAATGACGGAATTTCCGACAGCGTCGATTTAGACATTGACAATGATGGTATTGACAACAGAAATGATTGGGAAGACCTGAATGACAATGGCGTAATGGATGCCGGCGAGGATCGCACACGCGACCACGACAATGATGGTATGAATGACGCTGACGATCTTGATGATGATAACGACAACATCCTCGACACAGAGGAAATTGGCGGCCCAACATCAACAGGATATCGCTATGATCACGATAACGATGGATATGTCGACATGACAGATACTGACGATGATAACGACGGTCTTTCTGACTGGTTCGAGAACAACGACGGTAACGACATGACTGGTCAATTTGACCACGATAATGATGCCATTGACGACCACATTGATGATGACGACGATAACGACGGAATCATCGATGATCTAGAACTTTGAGTCTAGATTGACATCGTTCCACTGATAGCGATATCAGTTATTGGCCTCCTGAGGGGTTCGCCCCTCAGGGGGCCTTTTTTTATTGACAAATTCGGCGTTGATACTTATTTATCATGTTGATACTAAAGGTGGATTTTGACCTATCGCGTTGATATACCATACTTCGGTGGCAAATTGTCGGGGTGCTGAAATGCAAACAAAAATATACCAAACTAAATCTGTAAATAGAAGGAAATTGACCTTATCATTACTTATGGTTTTCTTGATGATATCAAGTACCACAATTTCTCTATTGGCTAATGAATCGTCTACAGAAGAAAAGTCTCCAAGTTTCAGTATCGCTTCCGGAGGAGATGTTCTGATACCGGAGATTGTACCACAAGGCGGAGAAGTTTCCGGTCAAGGTACCTTGGTTGATTTTAATCAATTGCCACCCCAACCTCACCCTGCATTATTCGACATAATGTGGAGCGATCCGGGAGTTTCTTCAGGGGTAATCAGTGATATGTCAGCAATCCTCGCTTTGTCAGAGACCTATTCTGTACTCCTTGAAGAATCAAATAAGGAAGACCACGATAATGATGGAATAAATGATTTGAATGACCTTGACGATGATAACGATGGAATTTACGATTTATTGGAAAGATTCGATGGATGCTACGGCACTGATCCACTTGACCACGACAATGATGGTATTCCTGATGTTGATGACTGGGACGATGACAATGACGGAATTTTGGAAGGTCCGTTAGACATTGATGCGCTTGAGGCTCAAGGCCTTGATCCGATCAATGTCTCAACCGATCGATATCTTGACCCTGGAATTGTTCATCCATGGACTGGGCAACCGGTTGGTGCACTATACTTAGCAGATCAAAATCCAATGGACCATGACAATGATGGTGTAACGGATGAGGATAGTGATGGTTCTGGAGCAGACAGGTATGATGAGGACGATGATAACGATGGAAGAATTGACCAATTCAAGTGGCCATGTGATCTAGACAGTGACGGCATTCAGGATTATTTCGATGACGACGATGACAATGACGGAGTTCTAGATATTCAAGACCGCGACCCATATAATGCATCGATATTCACTATTATGGGTGATACCGGTGAATTGACTAACCCGGCGCGTGAGTGGCAACTGAATGAGTACATCGCTTACTCCGGTGGCGTTGACTATCTTGCTTGGGAACAAAACCGTGTAAATGGCCCTCTAGCGACTGCTTCAGGATTCTATCCATTATTCGAGGATGCGACAATAACCTCCCAGGGAACTCCTTCATTCACGCAAATTTTCGATGGAGATTTAGACCTAGATGGCATACCTAACTTCCTTGATCCAGACAACGACAATGATGGAATTCCAGACAGTTCAGATACCGATGATGATAATGATGGCATTCTAGATATGTCTGACCCTGATGATGATAACGATGGTATTCCAGATGTTTGTGTTGTTGTTGACAACAACAATGACGGGTTAAACGATTACAATTGGAATAACGATACAGGCTCATATCAAACACCAGGTGGCGACACTGATGGTGTAGCAGGCATAGATTGTGAAATTGATTATGATGCTGACTTAGACGATGACCGTCTAAGACCATTTGACCAAAATTACAACGCAGTTTACGACTGGCTAGATGTCGACATGGGTGGAACACCAAACCCAGACAACTTAGCCAACATCGCAGTAAGTGGCGACCAAGCCAACTTTGAGTATGACTTAGACGACGACCAAATCCAAAATGAGAATGATTCATTCCCACTAGATGCCAGCGCAGATGTTGCAGCTTGGAATTGTCCAACCCAAGCAAATCCAATTCCAACGAATCCAGATCCAAGATGTACCACAAGGAGAGCCTCATATTCACAATTTAATGATTGGGACGGAGACGGAATTTCAAATTGGGATGACATCGATGATGACAATGATGGAATAATCGACGTTCTTGACATCGATTGGGATTGTGATTTCGACAACGATAACGATTTGCACTTGATTAACGGAGCCCTTTATCGAGACGATGGCCCGAACGATATCGATTCAGATATTGATGGCGACGGTCTTGAGAATAGCATCGACTGGGATGACGATAATGATGGTTTGTCAGACCTTTATGACCCAGATGATGGAAATTGCGGTGTCGTAGATTTCGACCAGACCGATGCATTTTATCAACCATATTACCCAGTGGATGATGGCGGTGACTTAGATGGCAGTTCAGACGGACAAGGCTACGCTGACAACTCGTCTGATTATTGGAAGATGGTTTTCCAACACAATCCATTTGATGCCATGATGATCAACTACAACGGTTATGATACTACAACACAACCTGTTACCGCAGGTACAGTGCCAGAGTTCTACTGGTTCTTATATGCTAGATGGAACTCTCGTAATGGAGGAAATGAGTGGGATATTGATACCGATGGAGACTCTTTAATCAACGGCCTAGATACTGATCAAGACGGTGATGGTTTACCAGATTGGTGGGACCAGGACGAAGGAAATGATGGAGTAATGGACATCAATGATCCAAAGATGGGCGGTACTTTCAATTTGACAACTTGCGGATATACTGCGGGTAACTTCGCGACCGGATTTTCTTGTGGTTATACTTACGCATTCGCTTATCAAATGCCGCTCAATGGGGTCAATGCACAATTAGGTCTACCGTTTTCAACAAGGCCTGATATTGGATTAGACCAAGGTCAAACTGCGGGGGGGCCTTCAAACAACTGGAGTTGCACTCCAGGTGCTCAAGGCGGCTGTTACCACTATGACTATGGTGGCGACGGAACTGTTGACTCAGGAATTACCTACAGCCAAATCACCAACAGCAGAGACGCTTTCACCGTTTGGATGGGACTAACTCTTGGAGTACAAGGATGGAGTTGGAACTCTGATACCGGAGCGGTTCAAGATTTCCCGGACGAAATGGGCGCGGATATCACAGCCAACGAAGTCGATGAAGATATAGACGGAGACGGTTTCAATAATACCATAGATATTGATGATGATGCTGATGGCGTCTACGATTGGTTCGATATCGATGATGACAACGATGGAATTTGGGATTATTTCGATATGGATACCAACGATGATTTGGATGAGGATGCTAACATCAATCTACCTCAGGGCTCGTCTTTCTTCACTGGTACAAACTGTAACGACAACGATGATGATGGTAATGATGCAGACGCTGACGAGGACGGGTTCTTCCAAGCGGTTTGGGATCGTGGTGAAATGACTCAAGGCTATCAAAACCCAAGGTTCTATGACGTAGATAACGACAACGACGGTGTCCCAGACGCTGAAGATTATGATGACGATAACAACGGAATAGACGATTGGGCGCAAGAGCTGTTACCGGGTTGTTTCACGGGTGAAGAACAATTGCCATGGGATCACGACAATGATAATATTTCAAACTGGGCTGATGATGACTGGGATGCAGACGGCTTAACCAACACCGTCGAGTTGTTGGTTTCTTTGACGCAAGCATTTGACCATGACAACGACGGACTGAGAGACGATATTGATGAGGATGATGATGAAGATGGTATGGAAGACAAGGACGAAATCCTGGTTTGGCCAATTAGATTTGACAGAAACTCAACCAATCCATGGGACCACGATGACTTTGGCGACGGTGAAGCCCTTGCTAACCCATTGAACAATTCTACTGGTCCAGACGCTATCGATGTTGACGATGACGGAGATGGCCTAGAAGACATAGACTTCGACCATTTGGAAAACGATGAAATCGGCTTCCCGTGCTATAATGGCGCAGAATCTAGTGACTGGGATGCAGACAACAATTGTATCCTTGACAAAAACGACAAGTCGCCAACATTCATCACTTTGAATGCGCCAGACACACTATGGATTGATGCAACAACTCCACAGAGATTTACTGGACATGTCGACTGGATTAACCCAGAAACAGATCAGTTTGAACCGGCACCAAATGTTCCAGTACAAATCAATATTGAGTGGGCGAACAATGGAACTAAGGCCATTGAGTCGATTTACATTCCAACCAACAACTTTGGTAACTTTAGCTATAATCAGTATATCTATCCAGAAATGCTGACTGTAGGTGACAGTAGTACCTACAAGGTATATGCTGAAGTAACTGAATTATTTGCCTTCAATGGTAACCAATCACAAGCATACTTTGTTGGTGCAGAGGCTAACTTGACTGCAAACATCGCACCAATCGGCTCATTCAAGAGTAGCGAGCAACCATTCAAGATAGACTTCTGGGCGCACTACAAAGCAGATACAGATCGAGGGGATTATACCAAACTACTCAGCAATATTCCAATCACGTTCACGGTACGAGGAGGGCCATTTGGTAACATCTCGCAGCCGACTAATTTCTCTGGACTTGACGGAAACGGATATCGAACAGATAATCGTGGTTTTGCTTCAGTAACTTTCGTTCAGGATGCGGGTATTTCAGGAACCTGGCGACAGATTCGACTTAATGCAAGTCTAGACAACGGACCAGGTCAGATTCCTGGAGGGTATGAAGAAATTATCTGGGATGATTTGACCAAACAACACGTGGTTGTAACGGACCCAATAACAGGAGACCCAATCACTGGTAACTTCACAAGCCTATACACAAACACAACACTGCCTGCAGGAGATTACTTGGTTACTGGACAAGTGTTGCCAGAACTAGCCTCAGAATGGCCATTCCCATATTTGTACGGAGATGATACAGAACCAGAAAACGTTCGAGTCATGCACCGCATGAACATTGACGGAACGCTGTTTGTACCAGGAACAAATCCGGTCTACTACTTCGATAAGACCATCAATAATGGCGATGGTAGTTTTGGAAATTGGGCTACATTATTCCACGCTGACGCTTTGACCAATGCCGGTCTAAATTACAATGAGGTTTCGGCAATCAAACCATATCCAACCAATTGGGACGGCGAACCTGAAAGTCTGACTGGCGAGGCAGCATTATTGCGGCCTTTCATCGACACAGATGGCGATAACTGGTCAATTGCTCTGGTTAATGGTGGAAACACCAACCTACCACCTTGTGGTGCAGTTGACCCAAGTGATCCTAACAGTGACGTAAGATGTGAAATCGTTCCTGAGATGAACACTGGTGAGGGTTACCGAGTGGTCGGTACTGTAACTAACAGAACTCTTGCGCCTTGGGTTGAAGACCCAATTACCATGCAAATCGATATTGATGGCAATGGTCTATTTATTGGCCAACAAGAGACTCAATTCACCTCTAAACCTACGCAAGCATGTTCCTCATGCGATGCGGTCTACGATTACAACTTCACTTGGTTAAGCCAATATCCGGCTAAGACTTACGGGACTAGAGTTGACTTTACTAACTCGGCATATTATTTCACAGGAAACACTAGCGCACTCTCGCCTACAGGTGCTTACATTAACATCACCGTGATTGGTACAACAGATTTCCAAATGACATCAACACCGAGATTGTATCGTAACACTAGTACAGTCATACAAGCTAAGTTAGTAGACAATTCACTACAACCTGTTAGAAATGCTCCGGTCAACTATACCTGGTCGTTTGATGGGAGAACTGGAGTAAACTACACTGATGATAATGGATTCTTTGAAGTGCCATTCACCATCAACAGCACGGATTCTCTTGGTAATTTCTCGTTAGAATTTGAGTACCCAGGCTCAAAATTGTTGAAAGGTTCAGCGGTGAGTCAATACATATGGGTTATCTCACGGACGAATATATCGGTAACCGATTTACTGCCGAGACAGGTACAGGAAGAATTTGGTAATTTCAGAGTTAGTGGAGATTCGTGGAATTTCGTAGCTCAGATAACCGATGACGGTTCTAATGACCCAGGAATAACTCCGGTTAATCTAAACGGCGCTCAAGCGCCAACTGGAGGCTTGGTCGACGTAATCTTTGAAGGAACCGACTTCCAAGGCAACACATATCGCCAGTTAGTAGCAACAATCGCCCCAGAAGGTGCGGGTCAACTAACTCTGCCGGAACCGATTCCAGGCGCTGCAGACTCTCACTTGTGTTACTTTGATGGTAATAATGACCAATTCTCAGATTGGGATACCAACCAAGATGGCGTAGTAAGCAGAGAAGAATCAGTAGGCTGTTTAAGAGCAGATATTCTGCCACTAACACCAGCCAAACTAGCTCAAGACCCTGCCGGTTTCTTACCGAACGGATTCGGGCCAGTTAACGTTATTCTGCGCTATGAGGAAACCCTGCCAAACGAGGGTTGCCAGCCATTTGCTGAAGACCTAGATATCAGGACTCTTGGCGGCGCATGGGACTCCTGCACATTTATTCCAAACAGTGAGAAGTTCCGTGTATTTATGCCAAATATCGAAAACGGATTCAACTTGATTGGTACCACATTTATCGATGCACCGGATGAAGAAATTGTCTACACCGGAGAGTTTGATCCACAGACCAACCAATACGAAGACAAGCCAATGATTCTAAGCGGCAGGCTATACGACGAGTTGGGCAACAATCTAACCAGTAGAATCGTATCTGCACAGTATACAATGAAGAACGATCCGAACAACCAGATAACCAAGTGTAATGATGTTAGAACCGATGAATTTGGTATCTTCGTCATCGAGTGTGATATTGAAGGTGTACAGGCTGGACAAGCTGACATCAACATTATCTATTCAGCCCTTGATTCACAGAACCGTGACCAATACCGCTACAAGTCAAAGACACTACCACTAACCTACCAGATTTTCTCCAATTCGACACTCTCGATCACTGACGTTGGACCGTTCAAGTCTACGACAGACAAGTGGATAGCACCTAATGGAACCGAATACTATCGATTATTCTTGAAGGAATCATTCCACATTGATGCAGTATTGAAGCAGAGTAACGGCGACCCAGTTGGCGATAAGTGTTTGAACATATACCTAGATCCGGAAGAAAATGTTAGGCCGATCGCTAGAATCAGAACTAGCCAAGCATTGGACGACAGAGGGACCATCAACTGGTTTAGTGGCGACCCGCTACAAAATCCAACCCTGAAAGGCGTTGAAACAACAGGTGGTAAGACAGAAGGTTTCAGAGTACTACGGGTTGCTTATGAGCCTACAGAGGATTTGAGCAATTACGGCGGATGTGCTAGAGATGCAGATAAATCATTGAATGGTTCCTTCATGGATGTTGATATTTTAGTCAGATCTAGAGTTGACATTCAAGTACAACAAACATGGAGTTACCGTGGCGATAATGGCTTATCTGAAGGCGACGCAGTAATTGGTGAAATTGCTCTATTGAGAGACAGACTAGACCTTGCTGTTGAGAATGAAGAAGTCTTCTTCCGTCGAGAATTTTTCTCTAACGATGGCGTATGGGAAACAGACGGCGAGAACCGTTCAGTAACCAACGAACAGGGAATCGCCAGTTTCGAGTGGGCCTTCGATGGTAGGACCTGTGGAGGACAACCTTGTCAAGGACTTTGGAGAATTACCGCTTATTATCCAGGCTCAACATTCTTCGCTCCATCACAGGATAACATCTCCCACGAAATACAATGGCGAGAACCGATTGCCGTAAGTGCCGATACCGGATTCTTTACTCCAGCCAATACAATGGCATTAGTGATTTTACTAATGGCGCTGATAATTGGCGGTGCTGCGTACTATCAGCGTACTCAAGCGCGTCGACAAGTACAGGCATTACGCGGTATTTTGACAGATGCCATGTTACAATTAGAGGCAAGCAATGAATTCATTGCAGCAATCTTTGATTGTTACAAGAATTTGGTTAGACATTTCCGTAAGCATGGTTTCATGAAGAAGGTCTATGAAACGACTAGAGAATTCGAAGCAGCAGTAAGAAAGGCCTTTGACATGGTGCCAAGTGAGCAATTAGATGCCTTCCTGACCATCTTCGAAGAGGCTAGATATTCAGACCACACTATTGATGCAAATCACCGTGACCGGGCAGTTGCAACTCTAGGAATGATTCAGCACTCACTGACCGTTGCCTTAGGCGAGGGTATGCTAGTGAAGCGTTTCGAGGACGTGAATCTGTACGATAACCAAACTAAGGCTGGCGAATTCGTTGCGGCAGACGGCTCGGTTAGACAAGCCGGGATAGCTGATGGCGAAGGTTCAAACTTCAAGATTTGAAATAAAACGGCCTAGATTTATTCCGAACCTTCAAGGTGCGGTTGTGGTGTGGCTTGTCCATGGAAGACTGGAAGAACCTAATCGACCAAGCTATGCAAAAAGAAACAGCTGACCTAATTGCCGCTCATGCAACTTATGGGCAAGCGGTTAGAGTGGCGCTTAGTGAAGCACAAATGCTACTAGGTGACCTTGAAGCTGCACAGATAATCGAATCAATCTATGGAGCCTTAGTGGCATATTCTCAGCAAGTAATGCTACGTATGAAAGCAGAAGATCCTGAAGTTGGTGGTGTCGATCATGCGTTTAGAGCCGGTCAAGCATATGGAGTAAGTTGTGTACTAAATCACCTTATTGACCAATTGACCGATGTAGTGGGGACCACTGCCCTCGGCGCACTCGATGATTTCTCAGATACGCTCCATGATGAAATAATCATCCAAAGTAGGGCTGCCGGATTGACCGTTGAGCTACTAGATGCAAAGGGCGATATTCTCTACGAATAATCTGCAAAACAGGCGCGATATTCGCGTGTTTCAATATGGTGAGCGCGTCGGTGCTTTGATAACGGGTTGGTGAGTCGCCAGCATGCTTCAAAGCATCGAGGGAGTCAAATGAGTAACCCAAACCGCAAGACAAACGCCCAGTTGATTGATGTAATCAATCAATTGAAAGCCCAGTCTCGCGACACCGGTTCCGCTGTTTGGCGAGATGTGGCTATGCGCCTCTCCAGGAGTCGCAAAAACTGGGCCCAACCAAACCTAAGCAGAGTAAGCCGCCATGCTCCAGAGGGTGCAACAATCCTCGTGCCTGGCAAATTACTCGGCAGTGGTGAGGTATCCAGTAACCACACAGTCGCCGCCTACAGTGTAAGCACCGGTGCTCGTGAGAAGATAGAAGCTGCTGGAGGTCGAGTAATGACCTACGGTGAGCTAATGAATGAAAACCCATCAGGAAAGGGGGTTGTTATCCTTGGCTGAAAAGACATTCGTGTTTGACGCTGAAGGCATGGTCCTCGGCAGATTAGCATCAGCTACTGCAGACCTCCTGTTGAAGGCTGCAAGGGAAGATAGAGATGACAAAGTCATTATCGTCAATGCAGAAAAAGCCATTGTATCAGGCAGTAAGACTTCAGTGTTCAACAACTACCAAGAAAAGTACAAGTTGAACCATGCAAGAAAGGGGCCATTTTTCCCTAGAATGCCTGACATGATCCTCAAGCGTGCTGTTCGTGGAATGCTACCTTACCAAAGCAAGAGTAGCGGTCGTAGAGCATTTCGAAATCTACGTGTTGAAATCGGCTGCCCAAGCCACCTAAGTGGTGACCTGCCAGAAGGTCATGAGCACGGCGACGACACTAAAATACGCAAAGGAGAACCAGAGCGATTCGTTTCACTTGGTGACATCAGTCATAATCTAGGTGCACCAAGCCACAGATGGACCGGAGGTGACCAATGATGGCTAAGAAAAAGAGTAAGGCAGTAGAATCATCAGGCAAGCGCAAGACCGCAATCGCTAGAGCAAGCGTCAAAGCAGGCAAAGGTAGAGTAAGGGTCAACAGTGAACCTATTGAAATCCTACAACCATCATTGGCTAGAAGAAAAGCCATGGAGCCACTAATCATTGCAGATGCAATGAATAGGCTATCAAAGGTTGATATCAATATCACTACCACTGGTGGCGGAATAATGGGACAAACAGACGCAATTAGAACTGCTATTGCTAGAGGCTTGGTTCTCTACAACGGCGGCGCAAAAGGTCATGATGAAGACCTAAGAGATGAATATCTTAGGTTTGACAGAAGCCTATTGGTCAACGACCCAAGAAGAAAGGAACCAAAGCATCAACTTGGACGCGGTGCTCGCCGAAAGAAACAAAAGTCCTACCGATGAGGTGTAAAGCATGATAATTCCAGTAAGATGTTTCAGTTGTGGTGCAGTTATTGCACATAAATGGGAAGAATTCAATGAAAAAGTTGCAGAGGGAATTGAAGTCTCTGATGCGCTTAATCAGGTTGGATTTTCAAGATACTGCTGCCGAAGAATGTATATTGGACACTTGGATTTAATCCAAGAAGTCGCACCATTCAGCGCACCAAGTCAGTAATTTGATTCAGGGGCCCGTGGGTTAGCTTGGCCTATACTTGGCGGCTGGGGGCCGTCAGACCCCAGTTCAAATCTGGGCGGGCCCACCAAATCGCTAGATGCAGGCGAAAGAATAAAGAAAATCAGTAATGAGGAATTCCCATGTTGAACAGGATAACGAATGTTTTTCTGTTATTTTTACTATTGGCAATTAATGCAGCACCACTGGTAGACGCTCAATCCCCACTTCCGGATATTGATCTAGTTTGTGACGGAAGTGTAAACATAGATGTTCGACCAGGCTCGACGTTGACTGCAGGTTACATCTGTACAGTTACCAACAATTCCTCGTTTAATAATGAGGTGGATATTGTGATATCGTCCGATGAGTTTGAAGTATCCGGGCCAGGAACGATATCAGTTCCTCCTGTTGGAGAGACTGAGTTTCAAGTCATGGTGCGAGGAGACGCAGGATATCCGGCGGGTAGTTCAATAATTAATGTTGAAGCAACGGTAGTTGAAACTAATGGTGTACCCCCTCCAACAATGGAACAGGAAGACTATGACACTATGGTCACTATACTACAGTACGGGAAATTTTCAGTTTCTTCAAGTACATCGCAGGTAAGCGGCGGTGAAAGAGATAAAATTTCACTCCGTTTTGATGTAAAAAATGAGGGCAATGAAATAGATTTTGCTCGAGGGATGGTCTCAGAATGGAGCAGAGATGAACTTGATGAATATGGTTTCATCATAAATATGAATTTAATAAAACTGCAAATAGATTATGGCGATACTGAAGCCTTTATTGTTGAACTTACCCTTCCTACTTGGGAGTCATTCTCCGCTGCAGCAGAAGCAAATGGCGAAGAACTCTACTTTGCTCCAGGTGAATCATTTGAGATTTATTTTAATTTAGAATTCGCTGTCGAGAGTGAATTTACCTGCCGAAGTTGGGGTTGTGAACGAGAATCGCTAATAGTAACGATTGAATTTAGTGGCTATACTGAAGAAGAGAGTATTTTTGGAACTTCATCAAACACAATGTTCATCGTAGGTGGTGGCATTAGTCTAGTCGTTTTACTCATAGCAGGTTTGTTTGTTGTCCTAAAGAAACCAAAGGTAAAATCTAAGGCTAAGCCTAGCATTAAAGAACGATTAGTGGAAGAAAAAGTAGTCGACGAATTCGATTTCTTGTGAAAACACCAAACCTGACCGGAAGCCTTTGGTTTGATATGCAAGCGCATTAAAGGGGATACTATGCGGCAGCATGCGATTTCAACCACCATAATAGTTGGGCTATTGATTTCGATGCTATGTGTGCCGTTAATTTCGGCAAATAACCCAACCATTTCGACTGATACAACTTGGTCGGGTACGATTACACTCGATAGTGACATGATCGTCTCCGCGGGTTCGACCCTAACAATCGAAGCCGGCAGCGTAATTGATGGTGGCGATGGCTTTGCAATCGAGGTTTATGGTGCCCTAGTTGCCGAGGCAAGCCACTTTTACTCATCTGCGACCCCTACTGCACAATCATCACACGGCCAAGGTTTGTGGCAAGGTTTAGTGATTAAACCAGGAGGCAGTGCTACGATTAATGACGTTGAAATTGAAAATACCAATGCTGGGATTAAGTCTGAGGGCAATTTGATTGTAGATAATTTGACTGTTAGAGATTCTTATCTTGGAATCAAAAATTACGGTATTGCAAATATCAACGCCCTCCACACCGAATCGATAGATTATGAAGGAATAATGAATTTTGGAATTCTAACAATCACCTCTGCCAATATCAACAATGCGTCTACTGGAATTCAATCAAGTGGCACCTTAGCGGTTGCAGATTCTAACTTTAGTAAACTGGGCACCGCAATAAGCGCTAACGCTGGCGAGGTAATGGCTAATGACGTGCGCTTACAGGAGGTATCAGTAGGCCTCTCATCAACCTCTGGGGTCGAATTCACCGCATCTAACATCTCGGGTAATGATGTGTCATTATTGATTGACATAGCAGACTCTGATGATTTAACTCTGTCTTCAGTTGACGTTACAGGGGAGAATTTGCTTAAATCCAATGACGCATCCTCAACAAGAATTTCCGATATTGAATTCACAGTCACCAATTCAGGTCAAACGCCTGTAATCGAACAGAGCTGTAGTGGAGTTTGCACTATTGAAAACCTAACCATTCATGATTCCATACGAGGAATTTCATTTATTGGCGATGGCGAACATATTCTTGCTAACTCCACAATAAATGCTGTGCACTATGGGGTAAGATCAGCAAATCAGGGCTCACTATTTATCGAGAATGTGACGATAAATTCTGAACACAGCGGCATAATTATTCGGGATTCTAATTCACATTTCTATGGTGAAACCTCTATTCAGATGACTGGTAATGACGTAGTTGGCCTCGACATTATTGGCGGTACCCATCAACTCGAACGGCTTAGTATAACCAAAGCATATAGCAATACTGATACAAGTTCAATTGGGGCTCAGTTTTGGTATTCTGACATCTCATTACAGGATGTTACAACTGAAAACTATTCCACAGGACTCACAATGAGAGATGCTGAATTTGTCGCCGAATCTCTTACTAATCTTGGCGGAAATTCAATCGGCACTGAAATTATCGATAGTTCTGCATCGATAAATTCTATTTCGACCAAATATCAAGAAAGTGGAGTAATTCTTAGAGAAAACTCGCAACTTAGCACCTATCAATGGAATGCACAATTACATGATCAGCCGTTACAGGTTGGATTAGGCTCGGTTGCCTACGCTATTGATTTTACCACCGTAAACACCAATCCAAGTTACAGTGACGCATCTGGATTAGGTACACTGTACTACGGAGAGAACACAAATTTGGATATTTCTTGTGCTAATAGCGATTACTTTGTAATGACAAATGTGAAATTTGCTGATATGTCAGATAATCCTGTTGAAGCGATAATTAATGTAAATACCTTTCAATTCATTAGTGATGAAAACGGCGAGGTTTTCCTACCATTAATCTCTGAAGGCTCAATTGTTATTGCAACACTTTCGGGTACTGGAATAAGTGAAACCTTGCTAGGAGGCATACAAGGACAAATAGTGCAAATCCCAGTTATTCCAGACGGCGATTGGATTATTTCGGATACTCAAACTATCACGTTGCAGTCTATTGACGGCATGCAAACACTGAGTGGTAACTTGATAATTGAAGATAATGCAGTTTTACATCTTACCAATCTAGATCTTTTATTGGCCGCTGGAAAATCGATTATTCTAAGTGATAATGGCCAGATAATTGCAGAAAATTCTTCGATAATTGCGGACATAATTTTGGTAAATGATTCAGGTTTGATATCTGGGAATGATGCTTCAAAACCTCTACAAATTAATTCAGCAGTTGAATGGAATTGCCTTGAGCCAACTAGTGCCACCAACATACTCTTTTTCCAGACATTGAGTCTTGCAACAGGATGCCAATTATCCATTGAAAATGGTCAAGCAGAAGGAGAATTGACAGTTCCTAACGACTCTTCTTTTACGATAATATCTTCACTTGCAGTATCGGTTTTGGATACCGGGTTGCCGGTGAGTGGAGCGATTATTGAATTCAAAGGCACTGACTACTACACGGATACTTTTGGAGAGGTAACTATCCAATCCACAGCGCGCTTAGTAGACTCTGCTGGAGACATCCTCGGTAGCAACGAAAACATCTTGCTGAAACGTGATAACTTCAATGAACTAATCACATGGAATACTTCTAAATCAAAAGTTCATCAATTTATGGTATCTAGTTTAGACATAAACGAGATTGTAAATGGTGATGTAACACTTGAATCTAAGTGGAGCCCATATTACTTAGAACAGGACTTATCGATTCCTCTTGGTAAAACACTCAGTATAACTGATGGTGTATCGGTAAGAATTTCGGATGGGGTGTCAATTACCATTCTTGGTACATTGGAAGCAAGTTCTGCAATCTTATCATCAACTGGTTTAGGAGATAGATGGTCTGGATTAGTAATGGAATCCCAATATTCTAACCTATACTTAGATGGCACGACATTACTTGAGGCTTCACCTTCGATTACCTTTGGAGGTGGCCACCTAGCAGTCAATAACGGCTTAATATCCAGATCATCCTCATCACGCGCTTTGATTGAAGTCAATGAGCAAGCCGGCGGTTCGTTTAGCCTAACCAACATGCAACTAACCGATGCTAGCAGTTCATGTATTGAGATCATTGAATCAACAATTCCAATAACAATGTCAAATGTAGAATTTTATGCATGCAACGGGCCGTCAATCAGAGCAGAGAACGCTTACGTAATGATTGAGAATGTTGTTATTGGCGAAGGATCATCAGATGGCTTTGTGCTTTCAAGTGTTAATGGTAGCATTGACGATATTAATGCTCAACAATTTAATGGTGGCGGAAACATCCTCAAATTAGATTATATCAATGAGGATTTGGCTATCTCAAATATCGTCGGTATCGTGGGGGGCTCGCCAGGTATTGCAGGTGCGAACAATCGCGCAATATCCATCGAATCGGTTAACCTAACCGGCGCACCAGCGATAGATTTTGATTCTTCATCAGGAGTTTTGTCAAATGTTAAACTTGCTGGTAGTGGTTATGGTACCGCACTAATTAGCCACCACGGGCGCTATTCTGATTCTTTAATTATTCACGGTCTTGAGATATCAAGTTATACCATCGGCATAGATTTACACGCAGATGGGCTTGATACAACCGCGCCGCTAATAGTTGTGGATGCAGTAATATCAGCATCAACCTCACTATCTGTGGAAGATTATCCAATAACAGTAAACAATGCAGTGTTCACTGGGAATGTAGAAGTTAGTGGTGCAGCAATCGCCAGCTTCACCGACTCCCAAATAAATCAACCAGTTTCATTTTACAACGGCGCGAGTGCTAGTTTTTACCAAACAGTTGAACTTAGCGCAGAGTATCTTGATATTGCAAAACCTACAAGTTTTGAAATCTCGTTAGTATATTCTAACGGAACCACAGAGAACCTCGTAATCGATGGCATCGCCGCAAAATTAGCCATAAAGTTAGAATCAAAATATGCTCAACTATCCTTTGACGTTATACTTCAGTCTCTCGAAATAGTTGCCAATTCAGTTGGACACCCACCCGAATCACAGACTCTGAACTTTAGTGCATTAACTCAATTAGAATCTGGAATAATATTCTCACTCAGAGATAACCAACCTCCACAAGTTAATTCTGTATCGCCTACAGAGGTGGATACAATTATGCAATCCATACCGTTTGAATCAACAATTAATGCCACGGATGATTACGATTCGGCATTAGAAATGAGTTATCAATGGTTCATTACTGATGGTACGGGCAGTGAAGTATACACTGCCTCATCTGACGATTATACAAATATGATTACCATTGCCCTACCAGGCAGTTATTTGTTGAAAGTAGTGGTTACCGATTCATTCCAAGCACAATCAGAAAAAATAATTCCAATAGAAGTAAAATTACTTGATACCGATGGAGACTTTATCTCCACCTGTAACGACGCTACTTGGTTTGATTTGTCGGCAGGTCGCTCGTGTGGTCCAGATGTGTATGACAACGATGATGATAATGACGGAATTATTGATTCTCGAGACGAGTGGTCGTTAGATCCGTGTGCATGGCAAGATACCGATGGCGATGGACAGCCTGACAATCTGAAATGTCCAGATGGAGTAACTACTGATTTATTTGAAGATCAGGATGATGATGGCGATGGCATTCCAGATACGCTAGAGGGGTCGTCGAACAATTCAGATAATTCATTCAATTCTCTAACTTTGATTCTTTTGATAGTCTCAATAATAGTTGTAATGCTATTCTTGCGACGTACACGTCAAGGATTGCAGGAGTGATTTACTTGACAGTAATCGATTTACCATCTTCAGAATCATTTGCTTTATTCGTAATTATCATTCTTGCTTTGATCGTGCTATGGGATGCATTCTGGCTTACTAAACAAAATCGTGATGTTCCTAATTTTGGAGATTTACCAAATGGTGGCTTTGCATGGGCTAGTGAGGGTGCTCATGAAGTAATTCGGCAATGGGGTAATTTGTTCTCTATGGCAGCAATGATGAGTCTGCCATGGGCACTTATTTCTCTATCTAAAACACCGTTTATCTATGGCATAGTTTGGGATGCTTTACTTGCTTTACACATCATATATCTCTTGGTTCCAAAAAGATATGCAGTTACTTCCACCCACTTATTTGCCGATGGGCAGAGGTATGAATGGACTAAATTGCGACTGGCAAAAAAACAACCAAAACGCAGAATAATGCTACTTCGCAAGGGCTGGGGAGTGTTTGGCCCATTACCACTTGGCGGAAGTTATCATGATTTAGAGCAAGCAAAACATGCTATTGCACGCTTTTATCAAGAAGAAAAAGAGTCAGAGTGACCGTTATGACCAATAGGCGAATTCTATTGGAAGTATCATGGAATGGACTAGAAGCGAAGAAGATTTACTGGTGAGAATTGATCCAGGTGAAGAAATCCACGCATCATTACAGAAACTTGCTGATGAAGTGGGATTTAATGCAGCAGCCATCACAAGCGGTATTGGAAGAACCTGCAATAATGTCTACGGTTACATGAACAATGATGGAATTTATATCAAACGAGAACTTGAAAATCCCTCAGAACTTGTTAGTCTATCAGGTAATATTGCTAGAACACAAGAAGGCAATGCTTTCACTCACATTCATTGTTGTTGGTCTGATGACGACAATAATGTTCATGCAGGCCATATGTTTTCTTCCACAGTTGCAGTTGTTGCTGAGATTCATCTAAGAATCATGTCCCAAGCGATTATGACGCGCTGTCCTTTGGCTGATGTTCAATTACTTGGCCTACAATTTTCGTGATATTCAAAGCCTATGACTTAGGTGGTGGACCATGGCCGAAAAGAGTAGAATTGAGGAACTCTCATCGGCGATTCGCTATCATCGCGAGTTGTACTACAACCACTCGGCTCCAGAGATTTCAGATGCAGATTTTGACAAATTATGGGATGAATTGAAAACATTAGACCCGGATAACTCAGTACTTCATGAAGTTGGGCCGGAACCATTGCCAGGGACAGTTAAGGTAGAGCACATATTCCCCATGCGCTCTTTGGATAAAGGCACAACAGATGATGACATAACTCATTTTGTGACCCAGTCTACATTTGGTGGCCAACAATATCTAGCACAACCGAAACTCGATGGCTCCGCACTTTCTTTGGAATATGTTGCAGGCAATCTACACAGAGCAGCAACAAGAGGTAGTGGTGAAAGAGGCGAAGATGTTACATTGAATGCTAAACTGATTGCCAACATTCCTCTAAGGCTCAATGTTCCTGCTGATTGTCACGTTAGGGGAGAGGTTGTGATGCCTCTGGCGGTGTTTGAAGAAAAATATCGCACAGTATCCCCTAATCCTCGGAATCTATGTTCCGGAGCATTGCGGCAAAAGCACGGCGATGGTAAGGCCGATGCTGCGGATTTAGTATTCTGTGCTTACGATGTGAAATTTGTCAACCAAAGACCCAGTGCGGAGAATGACAGCGAATTGCTGTCTTGGTTGCAGAAAGCAGGTATTGAGCCAGCACCTTGGACCATTTTCAAATCGGATAAACCACAATTGGAAATGATTGAACATACGGAAGAGTGGTCGGAAAAACGCAGTGATTTCGCATACGAAATCGACGGAATAGTTTTCAAATTAGATAATTTGCAACAGAGAGAAAACCTTGGAATGACTGCACACCATCCTCGCTGGGCATTAGCATGGAAGTTTCCTCCCGAAGAAGCAACTTCAGTATTGCTTAGTGTCGATTGGCAAACTGGCAGAACCGGTAATGTAACTCCTGTTGCAAGAATAGCACCGCAAAGCGTTGGAGGGGTTACTGTAGAAAATACTACTTTGCACAATCCCGGTGAGATAACTAGGCTGGGAATTAAAATCGGTGATAAGATTTTGATTGTTCGTCGCGGCGATGTAATACCAAAGATAGAGCAAAGCCTTGGTAGAGCAAAACAAGAGGATTTGTTGGAAAGAAATCACGCTGATGGAACAAGTTTCTCTTATCAACTCCCTATGGAACAGGAGATTGCAATTCCTAATATTTGCCCATCATGTGATTATGATTTGGTAACTGAGGGAGCCTTCCTCAAGTGTTACAACATGCTTTGTGATGCCCGCACCAGTCGCTCAATACTTTACTGGTGTCGGGCTTTAGAGATGGACGGAATTGGAGAAAAATTGGTAGAACAATTACTCGAGGCGGGGATAATATCATCGATTTCTGGCTTATATGAATTGACTGAAACCCAATTAACCAGTCTAGAGAGAATGGGTAAAAAGTCAGCTCAAAATGTGCTATCTGAACTGACAAGAACCAAACAGATGACATTGGGTAAGTTCATTCACGCACTTGGCATTTCAGGAATTGGACCAGAATTAGCATCATTATTTGCCGGGCATGTAAAGACACTTGATGGCATGATTGATTGGTTAGATCAAGCACATGCTTCTTTAGGCGATGAATTGTATGGACCAGAAACCAATGAGATTGGCAAACCATACAAGTTTAACAAAGCACTGAGGGTACTTTGTGAACATGATGGAATTGGCGAAAAAGTTGCAATCCAGGTTAGAGACGGATTAGAGCAAAGGCGAAAATTGATTCAAGAATTATCCAACCACCTAATTCTTGATGAAGAGCCAATTATGACATCAACCGGCAAATTTGATGGTATGACGTTCTGTATTACTGGCACACTTAGTCAACCTCGCAAGGCTATTCAATTAATGGTAAAAGGTGCAGGGGGCAAAGTTGTTGGTTCTATTTCGGCTAAATTGGACGTGTTGATTGCTGGCGAGAATGCTGGATCAAAATTAGCCAAGGCTGAAACTTTAGGGATTACAATATGGGACGAGGACGCACTTGACCAAGCGTTTAATGGCAAAACACAATCCAGCGAAATAGAAGAAATACCCGATTCAAGAGAAGCCAAACCGTCGCAAAAGTCTCTCCTTGATTTCTAATCGACCTTTGTACACGCATTTATCAGTAAATGTTCAATAGTGTGAATCGATGGTGGTTCTGTGAGTCAGCGTAGGTTCATTGTTGCAGTCACCATTGTATCAATGCTGTTACTGGTGCCAGCAATTCAAGGATATGAAGGAGGAGTTTACAACCAAGCATCAGGTTGTGGTTGCCATTCTGGAACGACTGCACCGGGGGCATCGGTATCAATTTCTGGTTTGCCAACAACCTATGATGTCAATAAATTGTACCAAGTCACGGTCTCAGTAAGTGGGGGAGTATCCGGTTCAAGCGGCGGATTCTCATTAGAAGTCGATAAAGGAACGTTGAGTACAGGTTTTGGCTTGATGCTAGTAAATGTCAACGGTCAGGGTAACAGTGCAACGCATAGTATTACCGGCAGTAGTTATCGTTCTTGGAGTTTTGAATGGACATCTCCTGCGGCAGGCTCGGGTATTGTTACCTTTGAGGTAGCAGGGATGACGACCAATGGCAACGGGCAGAATAGTGGTGATCGATGGGTGACCGATGTAGTCCAAATCCCGGAAAATGTGCCAGTAAATAACCCACCATCGGCATCAAACGCTCTGTTAAATCCAACCGATGCTAGAACGACAGATTCCCTTACCCTAAGTTATTCTTACAGTGACCCTGATAGCGACCCTGAGTCTGGAAGTGAGATAACTTGGTATCGAGATTCACAAGCGCTACCGGCGGGAACTATCCAAGGCCTTACAGTGCCTTCTAGTGAAACAATGAAGGGCCAAGAATGGTATGCTACAGTTAGGCCTAGTGATGGCAGCGATTATGGTAATGTAATAACCAGCAACACAGTAATTATTGATAATACTCCACCGAGTTTGACTATGCCAACAATTTCACCTTCATCAGCCGATGAAGATGACGATTTAACAGTGAGTTATACTGCGAATGATGACGATCAAGACCAGTTAACCATAGAGATTAGGTGGTATCTTGATGGAGTTTTGATTGCAGAGTTCAACGATGATACGACTATACCATCCATTGCAACAAGGCAAGGTGACGAATGGCGTGTAGAAGTTACGGTGAGCGATGGCGACGACATAGAATCACGTAGCTCGCAGATTTTGACAATTGGTGGCGTAGTTCAACCAAACAATCCTCCTGAGGTTACCTCTGCAGTAATTATGCCAAATCAACCAGTAACGATTGACGATTTGAATCTGATTTTCACGACCCAAGATTTGGATAACGACCCAATTATCGATACACAGATAGAATGGCGAGTAAACAATATTTTGACAGCAGATACATCTACTACGGTTCTCTCAACAGCCACCCAAAAAGGGGAGACTTGGCAGGTAAAAATTCGTGTTAGCGATGGCATGGATTGGTCGGATTGGTCGGTACGAGAAGTCCTAATTGGTAATACTGCACCAGTTGTCGAATCTGTTTCAATAACGCCAAATCAAGTATTTACCAGTGATTCTGTTCTGGTGACATATGAGCACAGTGACATAGATGGGGACGCATCGAATAACCCCTCAATTTCGTGGGCAAAAAACGGTATTGAACAACCAGCATTGGATGACTTGAACCCATTGCCTGCTGAATACACGTCTAAAGGCGACAATTGGACAGTTTCGCTCAAAGCCAATGATGGCGAATCATATAGTGAAACAGCAATTCAAACGACATTTACCGTGCAAAACTCACTACCGACAATCGGTATCAACGAAGTGCCTACAAAGGTAACCTTCGCCAATACTGACCTACAAGGGATAGAAATCACACCACAGTTCAGTGATTTAGATGACGATACAATAATTCACGAAATCCATTGGCTAAGAAATGGCTTTACAGAAGGTAGTTTAGATAACGCCACCTTTGTTCCAGCAGAGTATTTTGGCGCCGGTCAAATCTGGACATTATCTATCAATTATCACGATGGTGATGGCCCAGAGCAACAATCGACTTGGTCAATAGAAGTAGACAATCTTCCGCCTGAAGCGATTTTCAAAACTCAAACAACCAATTTATGGCGCGGTGAAATTATCATGATTGATGCCAGTGATTCGTTTGATTTAGACGGGGTAGTGAAAAATTATCTTTGGCAGTGGCAAGATAGTGAAGGTAATTTAGGATCTACGTCAGGTAAAATGGCAGAAATAATTGGTTATGGGACAATAACAGTCACACTAACCGTTGAAGATGACCTTGGATTAACCGACACTGTCAGCGACATTATTGTAACAACACAAGGGCCAAGAGTGACTGGACTGATAGCGACCAATCAAGACTCTAGAGTATCACTTTCATGGGAATGGTCAGGCGAGCAAGCCGATTTCATTGTACTACGGAACAGTGAACATGTTGGTGATTCCAATGGGTTGTCATTCGAAGACAAGCCTCTAATCGCCGGCGCAACATCATACACGATTACCCCGGTGGTTGATGGCCAAGCCTTACTCGAGGGTTCTATGACGGTTACCGATTTTGAGGTATCATTGTCTATCAAATCAAATAGTCAGGTTTCAGAGACTGGAGGATTTGTGTTGGGATTGTTATTCTTACTGGCTAGTGTTGCTGTAATCTCACTTAGTTTACTTGACAGGAGGAAATGAAATGAAGCGCATCCCACTCCTGATAATCGTAGTAACTTTACTTACCTTTTCATCTTTTACCGGGGCAAACCCAGGGGGGGTCGGCGATGGTGACTTCGATATGCAATGTGGAGGCGCTTGTCATGGTGATTCCTCACAAAATCAATCATCACCAGCATTACTTGAATTGACGTTGGACAGCACGGCTTACTTAGGACTACCAGTTTCAGTAACAGCAGCAGTGAGTGGAGTACAGTTTTCTTCTTCAGATACTCTTGGATTATTCTTGATTACCGATACAACTGGCCACAGTGACTTACCTGAAGATGCAGGATGGACAATTATCTCGGATCAAAATGGGGGCGACAATAATTATGTCGAGTTGGAAGCTTCATCGCTTAACACCGAATATGTCCTATCATGGACCTTGAAACCAAGTAGCATTGAATCAACAAACTTCTACCTTTCAATACACCACGGTGGAGAAAATTCACCTTTCTTTGGCATAAGTTCTGCTCTTTCTATAACTCCCGAAGTAGTTCCAGAAGACCTTCCAAGATTGACTTCTGATTACGCACCAAAAATAACCCGTGATTTGGGAGAAAATACCACGATAAAAATTTCAACTTTAGATGTAGATGATATGGCTATTGAATGGCGACTTATCGATGGAGAAACTGTGATTGTTAATGCATCAACTACGGCGGATGGGATGTGGCAGTTCGAACTCCCAGCCGCATTACAACCATCAATAATCGAATGGCGTGCAACGCTTAGAGGTGATGGACCTGACCAAACAACACCATGGTTCAGGATTGCTGCACAGGAGCCAGCTTTAGAGGTAGATCAAACCAAGGTCTATTTGCAAGCCCTCGCTTTTAGCCTATTTTTCGTTGGATTGGTATTGAATCTACATAATAAATTCAGTACTGAAACAGATTCAATTAGTATCGAGGAAGTCGACCAAACTGCATTTGTTACTCAATCACAACCAGTTACAGAACAAGCACCACCTCTACCAGAGGGTGGATTGCCAGACGGTTGGACAATGGAACAATGGAAATGGTATGGCCATGAATATCTGGAGGAGTCGCAATGATTTCATCAGCAACATTTCATGTCATTACTACAGAATTAGTAGTTGGTTCATTTGCGATGGCTGGAGTCTGCTTTTTACTCAAAGCGATACAAAGTTTCAACCTTTTGACCTCAGAAAAAACTTCACAAGTATGTGACATCGTTGGTCATTTTGCTATTGGATTCGGTCTCTTAGCGACGCCATTCGCTATCCTGTCTGGAATTTCATCATCGCCAGGTTCTGATATTTCATCACCACTTTTGGTAAACAAAATTTTTCTGTCAATGATTGCAACAGGTCTTGCAGTTGCGGTAATCTATGCTAGATTCAAAATTGGGGAGCAAATATGGGCGAATAAGTCATCTTCTATCACTCAGTCATCTGCGGGTTTAGCGGCCAGTGGATTCATGTTGTTAACCGCATCTGCTGGAGGTAAATTCACCAGAAATGAGTCGTTAGTTGATTTACTAAATTTACCATATGACACAATATTCCTGATGCCGGTTTGGGCTACTGCAATCATTCTACTGATTGGACTTGCCACCACTGCTCTAGCAGTAATTGGGTTGAGAAACCAATCAACCGTACAGCATTGAGTTACTCGGAGGGGCATCATTACTAATGTTTGCACCATCCATCATTGCTTGTAATTGCGACTCCAAGAATTCTGCTTCTTCAATCAACGGCTGATGTGGTAGGTTAATCGAAGGCAGTAGATTGTTTAGATTTTCAATCAGTGTTGCTGCAGCACGTGCATCAGGGAATCGAGGGTCTGCTTCAACCATTATCGACATTAGATCTAAGCCTCTACGTCTTGCTTCTCCTAGAATTGAGGCATTTATACCTTTAATGACACCTTGTTGGAGCAATGGCACATTCATCTCTTCTAGACGCTTACGACTTTTGTCATTTGCACCGATGCCAACAACATCAATCCCTTCGGTGTCCTCGTAATCAACAACCGGCTCATTGCCGTTTAGATTACCCTTCATTCCTTGTTTGGCAAAAGCGTCAATAACTACACCAGCAACAATTTTCTGCTCTTTAGACCATTCAAACATCGCCCATACAATATCATGAGCTAGCGCTTCTGGCACGACTAATTCACTCATCAATAGAATAACCTGGTCACATCCTTCGATAGTACATTTTGGTTTACCAGCATAGGCTCTGATTGGTGGCAAAGGTACACCTTTGTCAACCAATGTAAGTGCTGGTAGACGTGGATCGATTACCCCGCCAATGAACTCTAACTCAAGATGGTCAATGAGGAAATGTGCTACTACACTTGAAACCATTCCGACGCTCGGGAAGCAGGCCACAACGAGCGCATTTTCAGTCGATACCTCAGCATTTATCTTGACTCTTGGTCCTTCCATACCCACACCTATCGTCCTTCGATGTATGAACTCTCGCATCAATTGTTATGTCGGTGGTTTCATGATGGTTATCGTTTAGGGAAGTATATGGCAGATAGTGCGGAACACCAAGAAGTAAGCCACATGATATCTCCATCATCATGGAACCGTTTTGAAACGTGTCCTAGGATGTATTGGTTAAGCCGACAGAGGCTTCCTAGAAAAGCCGGCATGGCTGCATCTTTGGGTACAGCAGTCCACGCATCTGTTGAGGATTTACTGCAAGAGGATTACTCGCACATCGGTAATTCTGAGGATGAATGGTTGCCAAGCGAAGGGGAACGATTACTGAAAATTCGCTGGGAGGAGGAAAAGGAGGTTTTTCATGCAACTCCTAGAAGGCCTCAATGGAAGGAAGATAAATGGAAAGAAGCCATCAATCACCAAAAAGGCGCCATTAGGATGCTACTTGACCATGTAGGCATAATTGGTCTGGACCAGAATAAAATTACTGGAGCGCTATGGCGTAAAATACAATCATTAGCAATTGCTGTGGAGGGAGAGTTGAAAACCAAAGATGGCAAGTTGATGGGTAGACTTGATCTATTGATGGCTGATGTAGATTCAAGTGGCAAGATGGTTGGCTGGCTAGTGGCAGATCTAAAGACAGGCAAAGCACCAAAAGATGATTTGAAGGTTGATGTTAATCGACAACTCCGCCTGTATCGAGACATCTTGAGAGACAATAATCCTGCAGGTCCACCTATTCGAACGGAAGGTTGGTACACTGCGGACTCATCAAAATGGACTGCTACGGGTGAGAATGTATTGGAAGATGCTTATGCAGCATGGGAATCGACTGCACCGGGTAAAGTTCCGCTTGAGCCAACAATTGGCGAGCAGAGTTGTGGTGGTTTCTGTGATTGGAAAGCTTGGTGCCCACATTGGTGGAAGTGGCGGCAGGAAAACAACACGTTACACAAGGGCGACTTCTCCGATGCAGTGATTCTGCTACACAATTACGATCAGACCAGCGGTTCCGCCGTGGTCGAATTATGTGAACCTAGAGATAGTGCAGGAAATGTGCTACCCACCGGAGTTAGGACTGGAGCAAAGTTTGACAATCGTGGAAAAGAAGCCTTGGAAGAGTTACTAGAAACAGGTCATCAAGGACCGATATTCATCGGTTCGGCAATGACAAACCGCAATTCATGGCGTGTTGGGCACTGGTGTGATGTGTTACCTTGGTCTCCAATACCTGATGGCGTTGAGTATACACGACGGGATTCATGACAGGAACTCTCGAATCGTCTTTCGAGCATCTTCATCCTCAATTCCAGAAGGTGACAAAAGCCAGTTAATGTATGAAGGGTCTATTTTGGCAACTTCTGCTAAATGTGTTCCACGATGCCTGCCAAATGCGATAATATAGTGTCCATCGTCGATACGAATTTTACCTAAGCTATCTAACATTTCTAAATCGTTCAATCCCCTACCCAAATTAGAATCATCAGTACTTGACTTACCATGAATAAGCCAACGTTCAATTTCCTCAAGCGAATTTCTGAACATCAAAGTATGGTCCATAGTAAGACGCCAGAACAACAGTAGAGACGCTGCGGCATCAGCAGCAGCAGTATGTGCATTGTCCAAGGAAATACCATGCCTTTGGCATAAACTTCCTAGGTTATGCGGTCTACCAACCTTGACTCTGCGAACAATTTCGAGAGTATCCATAATCGCTTTTGGCTTAGGAGGTAATCTGCCAATTCTTCTGAATTCGTTTTCTAATAATGGCATGTCAAATTTTCTAACATTATGACCGACAATAACTGAGTTTTCAATTAAGTTATGAATTTCATCAGCATGTTTGGAGAAATCAGCAAGACCTTTGACATCGCTATCATAGATTCCATGCACTGCACTTGCCCCCGAAGGGATTGCTCGTCGAGGATTGATCAAAGTTTCATAGTTTACAGCCTCGCCAGCCGCGTCAGAACCTATCAAAGCAATTTGAACGATTCGGTCATTATTAGTTGAAATTCCCGTGGTTTCAAGGTCAAAAGCCAATACAGCCTCGCCTGCTAGGAATTCATGACCCATGAAGCACAGCAACTAATTCTACCTATTGAACATCACGATGAGCAACTAAAGGTAAATTTTCAACCAATGGATATTTTAGCCCCCTGTATGGGGCTAAAAGACAGGTTACGGAACCTGTTCAATAACACGACCGAAAGCGATGAAGAAACAACCACTGAAACATCGGAATTAAATGATGATAATTCTCAATTCTTAGCAATGGCGAGGGAAATTAGTGATGAATTGATTGATGAGTTGACCAATGATGAGCAGATTCCAGATGTTGAAGTTGAGACAATATTGATTTCAGAATACGATGCAGGTGATGTAGAAGCGGAACAACTTGTCGATGAAGAGGCTTCGATGTCAAATCATAGCGATGTCAACGTAATCACCCATGATTCCCTAGACGGTATAGTAGAGCACCTTGAAGGGGCAGAAATAATCGGCGATTTACCTGAAGAAGTTAAATTCTAACGGATTTTTTGAAACAGTCATTTTTTGACGCAAAACGCTTAGGTATAATGCATACTATTAGAAGGGGGAAGTCTTTCCTACCTATCATGAGGGGTGGAAAGGGCTTGAAGTCAGTATTTCTTTCCATTCTTATGGTTATGTCAGTTCTGCTGTCAGGTTGTGTTGCATTTGATTCAACAGTAAATCCAAGAGCGGTATTACAGGCATATCCGCTTTACATCCAAGAAGGTGAGACAATAACCCTTGATGCGAGAGATTCTGAAGCGGTTGAGGGTCTAATAACTGATTTTGAATGGGACTTTGGCGATGGTAAAAGTGCCAAGACAGTGATTGGCTTTACCTCACACACTTACGAGAAATTTGGCGTCTACACGGTCAAACTGACAGTCAAAAACAGCGGTGGCGGAGAGGATAAAATCACGGCAAATATTGTCGTCAATGGAGCTCCAATCCTGAATTTAACAATCCCGGACAATGTGAAGGCTGGTGAATCGGCATTACTCGACGCCTCAGGAAGTTTTGATCCCGAAGGCAAGGATTTGCTATTTTCTTGGGATTTAGATTGGTCGGAGGATTCAAACAACGATGGCGATAATCGAAACGATGTCGACGCAATAACTCCAACCGTGCTTCTACCAACCAACAAATCAGGCACTAAGCGCGGCAGTCTAATGATTTCTGACGGCGATGGTGCCGAGCAATATATCTCATATGAGTTGGAAATCTCTACTCGTACCTTCGAGGTGAAATGGAAGACCCAAGAACTTAAACTTTCATGGGATGGTTATCTAGATCAAGGCACCTCATGGCAAGAAGCCATAAATCCTGGATTAGATGGTAGGTTGATTTCCTTTTCTGCAGTATTAGAATTACAACAGGAGTTAGGCCCCCAAGACAACTTCACACTTCAACTAGAAATTCCAGATGATGGTTACAGAAAGTCAGTAAAGACTGAGGGCGGCAACATCACTGCTAATGAGACGACAAAAGCAGAGATGGATAGATTCGCAATAAACCCACTTGGTGAAGACGGAACATATACAGCAGACTTTGCTGAAGACATCCTCCAACAATTGCTCCAAAAACCTGGTTACAGAAACGGCCAGGGAGAGTGGTTATGGACAATTTTCGCTCAGCAGGCTGACCCAGACCCATTGTTTGAGGGGCTACCCGATCCCGATCCAGGAAATGATTGGACATTGGAAGTAATCATCGAATTGCAGGTTCCAGTGCTCACTGAGATTGCAGTGTGATTTAACTGCCCTATGAAACAATAATCTACATCTATTTAGTCGGAGGGTTTGAACACCATGGTTGACACTGTCGAGATTAGTAGAGTAAACATCCGTGATAACCTTTCAGTTGATGTTTCTGTATGGATGAATCATCCTGATGATTGGGATTTTAGGCCCACTCTTTCATGTTCAGGAAATCAATTTCAAATTTCTGATAAGATAAGCGGCAACCAACTTGCATCCGTAGAGCTTTCAGATGAGGAATTAGAAGTGGTGCAAAGAGATAGGGTTGCAGAATTGCGGGTAAAGTTCCAAGTCCATGGAATGCATGGTCAACTAGCCACAATAAACCCAATAATTGCTGATGGAAAGGCCAAAAAACTAGCCACGGCTAATTGGAAAACCACACAATCAGTGGATTTTTCATAATTGCTTTTTTATTGGGATTACCACCATTTCTTTGATATGGGTTAACTTTGTTTTAATTGTTCATGAAACATAGTAATGGGGGAGCAGGAACCCAAAAGCGAGCGAGATTTGAACGATTAAAACAAGAAATTACCCGGTTTGTAATGGCTAATCACGGTTGTTCAGCCCAGTCCATAGTTGCCAACCTGTCACACGATCGCTCGATGCGCAATCACGGCTTAACTCCAAGAAAAGTCGGTTTCTTTATCTCTCGTAATCTTGCAGAAAAATTGACATGGTGGCAAGACCATAGAGCAGGAAGAAGAGTGTACGGTGATAGAAGTAAAACCAGTGAAAGTGGCCAATAAACAATTAAATCGCCGTTTCACTCATGTATGATTGTTTTGACGCAGCCCTAATGAGTGGTAAGGTCGCAGCATACTTTGACCTAGATGGTACATTACTCGACTCGTCCAGTGAAAAAACACTAACTGCAGAATTAGCGAAACGTCGACCTTGGAGAATTCCAATTGGGACAGTAATGTGGACATTTGGCTTAGTAGGTAATTTACTACGTGGACGTTCGTTCTATGATGCAGCAAGAAACCGTGGCCATTTTGCTCTAGCATCTTGGTCAGTTTTGGAAAGTTATTCTAAACGCATCGCAGAGGAGAATTTAGCAAATAAAATACCGCTAGAAGCCAAACAGTGCCTTGAGTGGCACCGAAGTCAAGGACATCGACTGGTATTGGTAACAGCGACAATCGCTCCAATGGCTGAAGCGATGGCCGATGTACTGGGAATGGATGCGGTATATGGCTGCGGTCCAGAGGTTCGAAATGGCACACTTTCAGGTTCGGAGAAAGGTTGGAGCGTACCGCGACGGAAAGGTAAAGTCCCCGTCGTAGAACAAGACGCCATAGAAAATAATCATGATTTATCAGAGTGTTATGGTTATGGAAATACCATGGCAGATACGTGGTTTATGAGAATAACCGGCAATCCAATTGCTATTAACCCCGGAACAACAATGAGGAAAATGGCAATAGAGAACGATTGGGCAATCAAAACCTGGAAAATTTAGCGCAATCATTTGGCGGCCCCGCCGCGATTCGAACACGGGTTACTGGTTCCGCAAACCAGTGTGATATCCAAGCTACACTATGGGGCCTTATTGCAAGCGACCTGAATAGTCAATATAAGCGCAACGGGTTGAGGAATTGATTGATACAAGGATTCATCATCATACAGTCTGTGGATAAATCATGGCCGTTACTCTTGAGAGACGAGTTGACTATCCAATGATAGATAATGCCAACATTGCATATTATCCAAGAATATATGATCTAGCACACCGGTTTTTTGAGGAAGCGTGGGAATTAATGTGTGATGTTTCCTATCCGGATATTATCGAAAAACATAGATTAGGTTTCCCAGTAGTGAATATTGAGACTAACTTCATCCATCCGTTACGCTATGGAGATACTGTTACTGCAAATATATCAATTGCTAATGTTGGTACGAAATCTTGTACTTGGCAATATGATTTTTACAATCAAGAGAAAGTTCATTTGTGGTCATCCAGACAAGTAACAGTTTGTGTCAATATGGACAGTTTAGCATCGACAGAAATACCATCTTGGCTTTCCGAGGGTCTAATCAACCATCAACAGTGAGGAGATATTATGAGCGACAAAAAATTTGATTTTTCAATCATCATGGATGAAGAAGAAAATTCAGTACCGTCAGATATTTGGGGAGATATTCCAATTAAACCAGACCGTAGAGGCCCAAAAACGATAGCAGTGTTAATTTTTCTTGGCGGGCTTTTGATTCTTTTTCAGGCCTACACCGATTATACAACTCATGGACTGGATGATATACCAGAAAGTGAAGTAGAGAGACTTCTAGAAACACCAAATAGCCAATCAGATACGCCAATTACTCCAGAAGAGTATCAACAGTTTCACGATGACGCAAGGGACTCAAATGGATATCTAATTAGGTCAATCGGATTATTTATTTCAGGCACCTTGGTTACAATTGGTTCAATTAATCTGTTTAGATTGTTGAGTTCGGGTCCGAAAATAGCGACATTAGGAGCCGGAATAGGCTTCATTTCGGGGTTATATGGTAGTCATCTAATCCGTGTTGCATCAGATGAAAACCTTAGTGGCGCATTGTTACTAACATACGAGATATTCACGTATTTGTGCGGGACGTGTATGTTCTTGTGCGGTGCTTTTTCTGCTTTACCGCTCATCAATGCACGTGCTAGAGCGGCTCTTGATAATAAGGCAGATAATGAATCACAAGCAGCAGGTATACCGTTTACTGAAGAAAGCGAGTAACAGTCTATTCATCTGCAGGTTTAGGCCACTTCTTCTTCAATGCCTTTCTTAGACTATCATCAATTGTGGCATTCCACCAATCGCTACCTCGCCAAATTGCGTATTTTCCACGAATGCCTCTCAAATCTGCGCCAGCAAATTGACAGTTGTTGAAATTTGATAGATTCAGTCTGGCTTTCCTTAAATCTGCACCTCTGAAATCAGCATTATCAAATGCAGATTTCATTAAATCAGCTTCTACCATAGATGCTCTGTGAAAATTACAGTTCGAAAAATCTCCCTCGGTCAAATCTGCTCGGTCAAGTATTGCTCGTTTGAAATTTGAGCCGGAGTGGCGACCTTTACGCAATAGGGCTTCAGTCTTATTTTGATAAGACCAATCTAGCACTTCAGATTGTTCACCCACATTCTCGCGAGGGTCGTCTGGGTTGCCTGACATTACCATATCTTGCCCTCATTTTTTTGCTTTGTTTTCGAGATGTTTGCGACCGGTTTCGGTTAACTCGGCAAATCTATTCTTTTCTCCATGTTTTTTTGGAATAGACAAAAATTCCTTTTCAATTAAGCGGTTAATGTATAATGATAAGTTTCCGGGGGGTTCGATATTTGCTTGCTCAAAAAGTGCATTAATGACTCGCGGGGGGCAATCATCCAACCCTTCTACATCTCTAAGAAAGTGTAACGCGCCTAGCACTTGTTCTGGTTTTCCCTCAAGACTGCAATTCTCCACCAGCGTTCTAAATTTCATCCCTCTCTCAGAGGTGGAGTTTTGCTGAGATGCTGAGTTTGAGACATCTATCGCTATATCTTTGGCTTCTTCCAACCTTTCCGAGATAATATTCCAGAAGCCTTCCTCTTTGAAGCGAGCAAATTTCTCGTCGACCTCAATCTGTGAACCCTCGCTTTCAAATTCAAACTCGCCAACTTGGATTGAAATTTTATTTAATCCCGACATGTTACTCATTATCAGCCAAGGGTGACATATTGATAACTGTTTACAATTATTTTACTAACAAAGATTTTTCAAGCAATTATGATAGTAGTCTTTTCAAAGGAAATCCTAGACGCAGGTATTGATAGGCATGACAGACCACGAGTTCAAAGGCTATGCACTAGTTCTCAAGAGCGGTGCTGATCCAACGACAGGAGGAGTAGCTATCGCTGGTTTCACCACAGCCGGTATGGTTGGAGTTATCGCTGCATCACACATAATTAGAACCTTGAAATTAAATCAATTAGGGACCGTACTCAATGCTGATTTCCCAGCAGTTGCACTAATTCAAGACGAGGTTCCAAAACATCCAGTTCGGGTGTATCAAGGGCCCGGAGTTGGAGTGTTTACCGCTGAAATAAAATTTCAAGATAAGCAAGACATCATGTTTGCATCAACCGTCTTAGAGTGGTACACCAAAGGAGGATTTGACAAACTAATAATCATTGACGGAATTGTAGCTCCTGAGAAACAACTCAATCAAGGCGAACTTTACGGTGTTGGCTCATCAGAAAAGGCTCGAATAGACTTAAGAAGCGCAGGAATCGAACCGATTCAGCAAGGAATAGTCGCGGGCATCACCGGATTTTTATTGGGTGAAGGTGATAGATTAGGCATCGATGTTACTGCCTTGTTAGCAGAAGCAAGCCCAATGTATCCTGACGCAAGGGCAGCAGCATTAGCAATTGAAGCAGTTTGTGATCTAACCGGACTTGAAATTCCTTTGACAGAATTATTAGAAAATGCTAGAGAAATTGAAAATAGTGTCAAAGAGGTATTCGAGAAATCAATGACTATGCTACCTGCTCCAGAAGAAAATGATGACTTTATCGATCCGTCATTCGGTTAATCAACAATGATATTTCCTCACCACATTAAGTACGGTTTGAAAATCAGCATCCGTTGCGAACATAGGTTCCATATCTGGGTATCTTGCAGCACAGTGGCCCAATTCCATGAGGTCATTGACTAAATCCTCCATCTTTGGTGGACCCTTTGTGCCTGCCAATCTTGGCATAGCATTCAAACTCAATAGTAGGTGTTCGCGGCTTAGTAAATCAGCAGCATTAGCAATATGCTTGACACTTCTTGCCATTTCTCTAGTTGCATATTCAGCATCTTTCTCATCCCATTCAAGGCCATTTGTAGTTAGTTGGTCTAACTCTTTCTTGCTCGGCAAACAAGTATTAATTGCATTCTCTTCAGTAATTCTACCTGCGATTTCCCGATCCATGATTGGGCCAATCCACAATGGGCCACTAGAACGCTTTCTCTCTTCAGAATTAGGGTATTTGATGAATCGGTATGGCAAATCGTCACATCTTAGTCGGTAACCAATGTTTTCCTGAAAGTCTGAAGCGCCTTCTTTGGAAGTTTTTAATAAAACGCTAACTCGAACATGATGCCCATCAAATAGCGACATTATTGGTTTGATAACTCTGTCATGCATTGCAGCAATTTTGGCAATTAATCCAAGCAGTACTCTTACTGCATCATCATGGGCGTAATCATCAACAATGCCCTGAGAATCATACCTTCGTTTCTGTGAACTCAGCGATGAACCGGTCAACGCAGCAGTATCTGTTGCCGTTACCTCTAGTACTCCGGTTCGTGCGAGGCTCTGAATCGCTGAATCAATAAATGATACCGGGGAGCCAAATGGGTCGATATCTATCCATTGATATGATGCATCCGCCATCGCTAATTTAGCATCCATTTTTTGAAAGAAAATCCCGTTTACCGCCTCCCGTTGGGACATTGACCCATACCGGTCAAAATTCATCTCAATATTCTCTATATATTTTGGCAAGTTTTGGTTATGCGAATGTTTAGCCCAAGAAATAGCAAAGTCATTCAAATCATTGCCAGTAATGCGTAATCTGTCTTGTAAATCAATAGGTATCTCATTGCGCCATCTCCTAATTCTGACTCCAGTGGAACACATTGCATCAAATGCTCTTATTGGTTTATCCTCTGGCGCTAACCAATTGTATTCAAGCGCGTCTTTCAACAGCAATACAGACCGAGTTCTTGCTGGTGCCATGGCTGGGTTTAGGAAACCCCCCCCGGTCTTTTTCGCCGGACCTCTTGGCATGTGCGATGGTCTTTCTTGGCCTTTTTGCAAGTGTACGATAGTCTTGCCCTCAAGCCAAATATTCCCTGGCCAACCTTCCGGAATGCTTGAGACGTCCATAGGCGACCATTCTAATCCAACAGCCAATCATTCATCAATATCTCTCAAAGTAATTTTAGACATTCAGTTCAAGCGTTGTCCATGGCAGAGGAATTTAAGGCGATGGGCATGAGTATGGCAAATTTGACCATTGGCTATGGCGTGATGATGATTATTTGGGGCATAGCAGCCTCGGTACTTTCGGGATCTAATTCTTTCACCTCTTACATCCCATCTGTAATGGGTGGGCTGCTGGTGATTCCAGGGGTGTTGACGAACATGCAACCAGAAAAGAAGAAATTATGGATGCATGTTGCGGTATTGGTTGGCGCCTTGTGTGCTTTAGGAGGCACTCGATTCTTCATGGTCATGTCAGACGGCATCAACTACGCTTCAGCATCTATGCTTATGTTATTCGTCACAGGCTCAATTTACACATATCTTTGTGTCCAATCGTTCAAGCATGCTCGAAAGGCTCGGGCTGAGTGAGGCGATTACATGAATGATAAGCCGTTAGTGATTGATGTTGTTGATAACGGTGGTCAATGGACTCATCGAGAGTGGCGTATGCTGCGTTATCTAAAGGTAGACACTCAAATCATTGAGAATACTACGCCGGTTGGAAATCTAAGAGAATTGGACGGCATCATTCTTTCTGGTGGTGCAGCTAGAGTAGGTCTAACTGGTGAGTTAGGAAATTGTGCAGCATATCTTGCCCTTGATATTCCGATTTTAGGTATTTGTGCGGGTCATCAATTTATGGCTCGCTATTATGGTGGAGATGCAAGGGAATCACCGATTCCAGAATTTGGTGCAATGGAAATAGAGTTACAAAATGGTGGTGGAAAAATATTCGAAGGGACCTCACTAAATCAAACAGTATGGGAATCTCACAATGATGAGGTACACATAGTTCCTGAAGGATTTTTCATAACTGCAAGTAGTCCGTCATGTCAAGTTCAAGGGATGGAAAATGAACAAGGCGACAGGTTTGGTCTACAATTTCACCCAGAAGTAAATGACTCAGAATTTGGCAAAGAGATGTTCGAAAATTTTGTTGAGATCTGCCGAGCCAACCGTGATGCCAAGAATTAGGCTAAAACACGGATATAAAAGTCAACTTGACTATTTACTATCATGGCAGAGTCATATTTGATAATTGGCGGCAGTAGTGACATAGCCCTACAATTAGTTTCACAATTATGTGATGCCGATTGTCAGGTAACGGTCTTAGCTCGTGATGAGTCTAGGGTCACGACATTGAAAGAAAAAGGAGTAAATGTAGTGATAGGTGATGGTTTAGTAGAGTCAGACGTTCTTGCTGCGATCGATATTGCAAAACAAGCTGGCGACGGAGCGATCACTGGTGCTGCGCACCTGATAGGCTCTATTTTGCTAAAACCTCCACATGCATTGAAATTAGCAGATTTCGAATCAGTTATTCGAACGAACCTGACCAGTGCATTTCTTTCCCTTTCGTTAATTTCTAAATCTATGCTGCGCACTGGTGGTGGAAGACTAGTCTTTACCTCAAGCGTTGCAGGGAGTCTTGGATTAGTAAACCATGAAGCAATTGCGGCAGCAAAAGGTGGCATTGAGGCTATGGTTAGAGCAGCCGCAGCAACATATGCTCAAAGGAAGATAAGAGTCAATGCAGTCGCCCCTGGTTTGACAGAAACCAGGCTAGGTGCAACAATTCTCAAGTCGGATGCGATGCGAGAGGCTGCAGTCTCTAAGATACCAATGAACAGAATAAACGAACCTAGCGAGATTGCTACAGCGATAAATTGGTTACTAACTGGTGCGCCCGATAACTTTACGGGTCAAGTATTGAATCTAGATGGAGGTATGGCCAATGTCAGAAATTAGTGAAGGTAAATGGAGAAACGCATTACCAGTAAAGAAACTAAAAAGTGGTAAAAAGAAGATGGTAACCGTTGATAAAAAGATGATTCTTATTGGACTACAAGAGGATAACTACTTCGCTACTGAGGCACTTTGTAGACATATGCGTTGGCCATTGGCATGGGGCGCAAAAGTTGAGGATGGCTGTATAAGATGCCCGCTACACCAGACGACCCACCAAATTGAAGATGGTGAGTTAGTCGAATGGTCGCCTTTTCCACTGTTTCCCCCGTATGGGAAATTAGTTGGAAAAATGTCCAAGAAGAAGAACTTGAAAATCTATGAAACTAGAATTCACGAATCAAATATTCAAGTATTTTTCTGACTAAACCTGGCTCATTAAATCCATTTCTAGAGGTACAGGATTAATGAAACGGTTGATATTTTTGTCATTCAAATTGTATCTGCCGAGATATTTGTTAAGCAGTAACAGCGGAGCTGATCGTGGTACAAGTCCCTGCCTAAAGCCGTGAATTAATTCTATCAACTCCTGTCTTTCTTGCTTACTTAATTGATGGGAGAATCTTCCGAAAACCCGTTCCATGGTGTGGGCAATCCTACCTTTCTTAGTCATGAAATTAAGAGCCTTTTGCGCTTTAGTCATATATTCCAAAGCGATGATTTCAGGGTGCGCTTTCTCGTCAAAACGGGTCGCAATCAGGCGCCCTAGAACACGTTTCATTTGCGGCGCACGACTTAGTAAAAACAACTTGTTTTCGTTGTGAAATTGCATTATTTTGTTGGCATTCCATCCAGTCTTACCTTTATGTTGCCACTCATGAAAGAAATGTACTCTGGCTAAGAAGTGTTCAGCTTGTTCTACATCATTCAACCGCCCCCCTTCGATTGTTGGGATATGTGGATTAAATGTGGTGAATACGGTAGCAAATAGGCCGCGACCATTATGCATGGCCATCGAATCTGCATTGTACACTCCAACTTTTTCTAATCCACAACTTGGAGAACCGCTCTTGAAAATGAAGCCACAGATTCCCGCAGAGGCGAGATAGTCAGATTGAATTTGAGAGTATTCTACCATTCTATTTGTATAATCTCTATTATTTTCTTGACTAACCAACTTGAGTTTATCGTTTTCTTTGACTAGTCGAGTTGCTGGCCTTGGTACTTCCATACCGATCTCTATTTCTGGGCATATTGGTAGTAAATCTAAGTGATTTGACCATTCTTTTGTTAATAGCCGTAATTCCGCAGCATCTCCATTATGCCGGACTTTCTGCCCAGCTAAACAAGCTGAAACTGCGATTACAGGTTTCCCAAACACATTTCTAGGCTAGCAAATTTGTTTATCAAAGAGTGTTTGGTTCACGAATATACAATCAAATCTTTAGATTGGCTTGTCGAGCTAGCATGACAATCTTCATGCTATGTTCTAGCATAGCAGCATTGGCCCAAGCTTGGTCTAAGTCAGCACCTACTGCATAAGCACCGTTTCCTCTAATGACAACACAACGCATACCGCCTTGTTTTAGCGCCTCAGCAACTTGACGAAGGTATTCGCGCGGATTCTCATCATCGGGGTCAACAATGATTACTTTACCAATATGCTCCTTACCAATTTCATCAATCGGCTGCATTAGTACAAGGTCTTTTTCACAACTTACGGCAGTGGAATATGGCCCATGGCAATGTATGACTGCAGCAGGTCCACCAGTCACGATATTTGTTGACGCAAGTAAAACTTCCAGGACACGCCAGTCAGTGGGCGCACCACGAGGTGGTTCAGAATTCAATTTCCCAGCACAAATGTCTTTTTCGTTCATCCTAGGTAGTAGCGATTTGTGCTTGGTTGAAATCAAGACATCGAATCGTTCTGGATGAAGCATAGCGATAGTCCCCATCGATGCACGTATCAATTGGTCTCTGTCGAGTTGTCTTGCCATCCTTGCCATGTCTGCAACAATGTGTGCGCCAATGACGACATCTTCTTGGATCATTGGCGGCATAGGAGGGTTTTCCATCTCTTCAATGATATCTGCTGCACCTGACATTGAATGCCTTAGCCTCTCAACCTCAGCAGATAATCGGGCAATTTCAGCCTCCTTAGCGACGATATCTTCGCCTTCAAGGTCATCATTAATGGTAGGTGGATTGAGTAGATCATTTGAGGTGGAGTCCACAACCTCCTCAGGTGCTTCAACAGAATCTTTCTCCTCCTTCTCCACATCAGTCTCTTCATTGTCCGATTGTTTTGCTACTGATGCAATGTTATCATCGCCCTCATCTTCAACGATCTCTTGTTGTGTATCTTCATCACTGGAACTTTCAATCGATTCATTTTTTTGATTATTTTCTTCGAGAATTTCCTCAGAGACCTCGCTTTTAGATTCATCTGCGGGTAGATTTGGAGGCTTACTTGGTGGGCCACTAGGTGGCTTGCTTGGAGGTCCCGATGGAGGGCTACTAGGCGTTTTGTCGACAATTGGAGCATCTTCAGTTATTGCTTCGGAAGGTGGCATGCTAGGTGGTCCACTAGGTGGTTTGGATGGCGGTCCACTCGGCGGACCAGATGGTGGGCCGGATGGCGAAGACATAGGAGGGCCGCTAGGTGGTTTGGATGGCGGTCCACTCGGTGGCCCAGTTGGCGGAGAGTTTACTTCTTTCACTGGGTTCTGCGCATCCTCAACAATACCATCGCTAGGCGTCTCATTATTTTCTTCGGTAATAGATTCCACTTCTTCGGCTGAATCTTCAGAGATTTGTTCCTCAACCTCTTCCTGAGTGGTTTGTTCTAGGCCACCAAGACTGCCAAAAGCATCTCCCAGCATACCTTCTACCTTGGCAATCTCGGATTGTTCTTTAGCCATTTCAGCCGACGTTTTTTTCTTCGCCATGGTAATACTCCCTTGTCAAGCCACATGGCGCGGCTTAAATAGCGGTTGCGCTCCGGACAGAACGAACACGCCCGCTTGGTGTAGAGGTTATCATGCAGGATTGTCATTCCTGCGACCCGGGTTCAATTCCCGGAGCGGGCGCCAAACGTCTATCTTTACAAGATATTCATTTGCTAATGCGCGACAAACAGATTAAGAAAGGAAGACTATTCGGATAGGTTGAGTTGAGAGATATGGTTGAACTAATTGATTACAAGTGTGCCACGTGTGGAAGCATAGAATCATTCCATAGAGAGCGTAATGGAATAAGCTGCAAAGCTTGCGGTTCACGAGTATTCATGAAACTTAGAAGAACCGGCACAAAGAAACTCAAAGCTGAGTAAACAATCCACGGATAGTTCAAAAACCGCCGGGTATTTTGCTTGTTTATGACGTCGTGGTTAGAGTCTAAAGCCCCGACGAGATTCGAACAACTACTAACTTCGAGTTCAATTAAGGATACTCTTAGCACGGCATCAACGGGTACGAACCCCCCTCACCTTTTATTGTCAGGGCCAAGTGGAGTCGGAAAAACTGCAGTAATGCGAATGCTAGCGAGACAGTTATTAGGTCCTGGCTGGCAGTCTACAACCCACATATTGAATGCGAAGGATCTTTCTCGAATGCCAGGCGCGATGAAGGTTTTTGAAGAATTCATTCGACCAAGGGGCTCAAGTAATAGCCTTGCTGGACTTACTAGCCTAGATATATTCACAGATTCACTAGCCGAGGTACCAAATGATCCAGGACCTCCTAGCGGACATGAAACCTTTAACAATAATTCAGACGGGAAAATCAAACTTTCAAGAATTATTGTCATTGAGGATGCTGACTATCTTGGAAATTTACGGCAAGCATATTTACGACGTATGATGGAACAAAGTAGTTTAACCTCAAGATTTATTTTTACCACAACAACGCCTTCTAGACTTATTGAAGCCTTACGAAGTAGAGTTCAACACATTCGTTTTTCACGATACGACCGAAAAATAATCGAAAATCGCCTTACAGAAATTTCCCAGCAAGAACTTCTTGAACCAGCTCGCGGAGTTATTGGTGATATAGCACACGTAAGTGAGGGAAATATCCGTAAAGCGATTTTTATTTTAGAATTAATGGGCAAGCGTGATTTACTTGGCAATCGAAAAAACTTGCAAAACCTCGTTTCATCTATAAAGGTAAGAGAAATCCACCTGGTACTAGAAGAGGCGATGCGCGGTAGAGTTCACGATTGGCGGTGGGAGAAAACCAATGGC
>VMHT01086960.1_pt1 | contig 41203 bp, 44 predicted proteins | sample 4693611 | NCBI WGS metagenome assembly VMHT01 (sample SAMN12280063, study PRJNA550983) | marine metagenome | isolation source: seawater sampled from same location over 5 years 0.02-0.2 micron viral filtrate | place: USA: collected off the coast of southern California halfway between the port... ...
AATACTGCAGACGTATGATCCTACGCATCCTGAGTATGCCACGGAAAATATAAAGAAGTTTAACAAACGTCTTACATCTTTTGAGCGTAATGCATTAATAGAAGACATGCAAGTACTAATGGAGAAAGATCCAGAGCTTGCAAAAGATATTGTTAAGTTTATAATACTACAATCAGGACAGCAAACATCTCCTGTATCTTTTATGGATTTGATACCAGCTCAGCAATACATAGACATAGTTGACCCTATATTGAGAAAATATTTAGCAGGAACAAAAGAGCAAAGTAATGTTAATCTAGATAACTTTAGATTACAGTTCTACAGAAATAATTTTAATAATCCATTTGTAGTTCCTGAGTATTTCAAACAATATGTTGATGAACATACATTTGAGTATGAAGCAACAACAGGAAGAGTAAGTTTACCTAAAGGAACAAGTAACTCTGTAAGAGTTGTTGGAAGACTTGCTAAACAAAAGACATCTCCTAATGTCGCTCCTCAAGAGTTTATAGCTGTATCAATACCTGATCCATCATTATCAAGAGAACAAAAGGCAAGATTAAAAAAAGCAGGTAAAAGAACTGCAGTTAAAAAATTATTCAAGCTTACTGAAGATTCTAAAGCAAACTATAAAACTTTAGTTAAAGCGTTAGATGAAGGTAAGAAACCTCCAGGAAAAGCATGGACTATGATATGGGAGCAGATACCTACACTAGGTAACGGAATGTTATTACAAGAATACGGACCAAGAAATATAATATCTATGGTTAACGCTAATAACGTTATGTTAGATGGTAAAGATTATACTGACAAGACTCTAGATCCAAATGTAAAAGAGATGCGCAGAGGCAAACAAACTGTTACAGGTGACATATTCAATATAGATGGCATACCAATTGTGCCAGTGGATCAGTCAGGAACATTTGCAAATGGTTTAGCTAGAGTTGCCAAAGCAAAAGGTTTGCCAATAGCAAAAAGATTTACAGCTAAAGCTAATGTAATATCTGCGCCTACAAAAGCACAGTATGGAGAACCAGTAGATTTTGCTATATTTGCAGACAGTATAGGTAAAATAGATACGCTAGCAAAGAAGAACCCAGGTAAGACCTTCTTGCTACCACCCCTAGGATTAGAACCTGGTAACAAATCTACTCAACAAGAAATAGATTCTAGAGTAGTTATAATAAAAAGTTTACTCGACGCTAATCCAAACATAAAACTAGTTATACCTGATAGCACTAACCCTGCGTTAACAGCACACTTAGATACGTTGCGCACAATATTTGAATGTTAAATGGCTACATGTCCCAATAGAAAACACCCAGACTGGATTAAGTTAGTATCAAACGTTGGTTTGTATGGAGCGTATAGCATGTATACAAAGAACAACAATAAGACTCCTAACGTCCAGGTAGATCTAAGATTACCTAAAGACCCTAATAAAGGTTTGTCTAACGCGCAGGTAAAAAATGTAAACAAAAGATTAAAAGAATACAATGCTTTAATGAACACTAAGCATCGTATTAATTATAAAAAGTTAGGCCAATCTACTTTGTACTCGTATGATATAGTAGAAAACTTCAATAGAGATAAGTACATAGCAGAGCCATTTGCTACAGCTGTTGGTGAGTTCAATGATGTCGGAGACTTCTTACCGCCACAGTATCAGGTAGCTGCCAAGGGAGATCCGGGTATAGAGCTAAACAATAAAATGCGTAGTTTCTTAGACACAATAGGTGTAGAGTACAAAGCAGTAGATGAGATACTAGATGCAAATGGTAGCCCAATAGATGTCGTAGCAAAAGCTGACATGTTAAACAGGGTTGTTGAAGTCGTAGAAGGCAAGGCCGGACTAGACACTCTACCAGAAGAAGCAGCTCACTTCTTTGTAAAATACTTACGAGCAAAAGGTAGCCCGCTGTACAAATCTATGATGCGTGAGATAGAACAGTATGAGGCGTTTGGGAATGTAATGAACAATCCTGTCTACCAAAAGCAGTATGAGAATGATCCTATACTAATGCGGGAAGAAGCAATAGGTAAAGTAATTGCACAACAAATAGTAGCGCAAGAGACCGGAGCTGATACACCGCAGAAGGTATCAAGATTTAAAAGATGGTTTGATAAGGTAATGAACTTTATCAGAAAAACATTTAAGATGCCTAAGAGTGATCCATTTGCGCAGGCGTCGTTTGCTATAATGAATGACCAGCTTAATGGTATAAAAGAATTAAAGAACGTTGACTTAGGGACAGAGCAGTTCTTCCAGGCGGAAGACACAAACCCAATGTCAGACAAGCAGCGAGCTGAAAAGATACTCGATCAACTAGACGAAACTAGTAGAAGACTAGAAAGCAGAGATGTAAAGAATGCAAAGGTTGAAGAGCTAGCTGCACTTGGTAAGCAGATAGTATTAGATCCCGCAGGAACAACTCCACGTTACTATGATACAGAAGCAGATAAAATTATTGCTAACAGGGTAAGTGATAGGCCCAGCGCAGCATTTATACGTAACGTGGGTAAAGAGCGTGCAATAGAATTAAATGCAAACAAAAATAACGAGGTAAAAAGAAGCGGTGGTACACAACATCATAGTACTATGGAGCGTGTAATGATTCTTTTATCTGAAAAGAAAGGTGATAAAAAACAAATACAAAAAGAGTCTGGTTTAACTGAAGGTCAGTTCAATGTACTGTATTCTTTAGCAGCTGAGCAGTATGCAAATGCAAAAGAAATGCAAGCAAAAATAGATCCTGAGGGAGAGTTTGTAGTAAAGACAGAGCAGATTGTGTACGACCCTATAGGTAGAAAAGGTTTAGTGGCAGAAGAAACTGCAGGTACAATTGACCTTATGTTTGTATACTCTGATGGTACAGTAGATATACTAGACTACAAGTTCATTACACCGAGACCAGAACAGGTAGTTAGTTATGGAAAGAATGCTAGAATTGTAGAGAATCCACACGTAGGCAAGATGGATCAGTATAATATGCAGATAGGTGCGTATAAAGATATACTACAAAGACGGTACGGTGTAGAGCGTGTAAGAAAATCTCGTGTTATACCTATACATGTACAGTATGAAAGTAAAAAGATAGATGGTAAATACCAGCTAACTGGTAAAGTAGTCAAGATGGAAGCCGGTGGTAAAGCAGCAGGTTTATCAGGCAATGAGTTCTTACAACAAATACCATTAGCAAATGAGATGTTTGGTGATAAAGGTATAGATAAACTTATAAAAAGACTTACATCTAGAAAAGGCGTATTGGTACAAAAAAGAAGTAAGGTAAGAAACAACCCACAAAAATATGATAAACTATCTGCAGAGATAGAATCTATACAACAAAGTCTAACCGCTCTACAATTGAATGGAGGATTAGGTACTGTTCTTACTGAAGTTGCAAGACAGGTTAGATCTTTAGAAAAAAGAATAGGAGTAAAAGATAAGTTCTTGCCGGATGGCACAGAAAACCCAGACTACATAGAAATGGACGAACTGGTAGACCTGATAGATAAGTTTGGTTTATATACAGGCATGTCTAAATATTCAAGGGAATTCTTCAAAGATCTACAGCAGGCTGATGAGGCTGCATATAATAAATTAGTACAAAGATTTGATAGGGCTAGCGGTGTTATACAAAGAACACACGAAGACTTAAAGGCTGAGCTGTCTGACAGAGTTGTTGGTATGGGACAAGAGTTTGGTGTAGGAGATCCAACTAGATTAGTAAAAGAGTTTAGCTTCTTAACTAAGACATTTGCCACTGCGTCAGAGTTTGACCATCCTGTATTCCAAACAGCTTGGGGATACATAGACAAGGCACAGCAAAGAACACGTCGTGCGCAGAATGAGTTAGAAAAAGAAATAAAAAAATACCAAGGCGGTGTAGAAAAGTGGGCCAAAGATAATGGCATGTCGCTGATGGATGCTTACAGACTAATGATAGATGAGAACACTGGTAGCCTGGTTGGTAAATATACGCCTGAGTACTATGAAAGAGTTCGTGATGCTGCAAAAAACAAAGATGTAGCGTGGGCAAAAGAAACATTCCAAAAGAAAGAAGGTTACCAAGAGAAGTTTGATAAATGGAAAGAAAGAGAGTTTGCAAGAATAGATGAAATGTTTGCGGACTACGAAGAGTATAATGAAAAGACAGGTAAGTATGAGAAGGTACCTGATCCAAATGATGTTCGTGGAAAGAAGCGTGAAGCAATGAAGCAGGCCTGGTTAAACACACATGACCTCAGTAGAGATTCAGCATGGACAAGTCCAAAAGCTTGGTATCACTTAGAGATTAAGCCTGAAAAAGAAGCGCTGTACTATTCTGATAAATACAAATACTTAAACGACAGAAAGCCACTGAAAGAATTCTTTGACTTCTATCAAAGAACAAATAGAAAGTTTGCAGAGATGTCAGGCCTAGGTATTAAAGGTAACTTCATAGCAAACATACATCAAGATATAATTGATTCTATTGCTGCAGGTAACTACGACTTAAGTTCTGATACACTGCTAGAAGGATTAAAGATCCGTGAAGATGATAACTTCAAAGGCGGAATGTTAGATGAGATTACTGGTTTACCTATTGCAACTATACCCGCACTGTACATGGCTCCGGTTAGGAACGCTAATGGTGAGGTAGATAATAGTTTAAAAACAAAAGATCTAGGACGTGCACTATACTTGATGGGTAAATCCGTACACAACTATGCACATAAGTCAGAGATTGAAGCGCATATACTAGCACTACAAAGCTTCTTAATTGATAATCCAGCTGCACTACGTGATGCAACCGGCAATGCATTCTTAGATAAAACAGGTAAGCTAGCAGAAAAAATGAATTCTAGAGATACGCTAGAAACATTTGAACAACTGTATGTAAACTTCTATCTATACGGACAGCGTATCCAAACAAAAGATGCAGACTGGGGAGGTTATAGTAAGAACAAAGTAATACTAGGAGCTAAACAATACTTCTCTGCTAAAGTATTAGGTCTTGCATTCATACCGGGTTCAGCTGCATACTTAGCAGCTAAAGCTTCTGCATATATGGAGGGAGCTAAAGGACTGCACTACAACAACAAGCAGATGGCGGAAACACATCGCCTGTTCTACAAACAAAAAGATAAATACTTAGGACTAGTAAACTTCTTCCAACCTTGGCAAGATGACTTTACTATGCGTGTAGCAAACAACTTATCTGCTAGTAAACTAGTAAAGACTGCTACTATGGATAAACTTTACTATCCATATCGTAAGGCGGATGAGATGATTGATAACAATATCTTGATAGCTATGTCCCAAAACTATGGCGTAAACGAAGACGGCATGCCTAAAAGATTAGAACTACTACCAGAAGGAAGCAAGTCTATCTTTGAGTTAACAACTATAAATGAAGATGGTCTAAAGATAGAAGGAATGTCTGAAGAAGGCATGAATAAATTCAGAGGTATAGCAAGATACGTTGGGGGATCTGTAAAAGGACAGATGTCTGATGAAGATATTAATGTAGTTAACACAACTCTAACTGGTAATGTTGTTATGCAGTTTAAGAACTGGATGCCACGTTTAGTTAGAGAAAGGTTAGGTGCATTTAGATATAACCCTGTAGCAGATGTATACGAGCAAGGTCGTTACAATGTAATAGCAGGCGAAGCCTGGCAGATAGAAGAGAACATCTTTGGTAAAATAAAAGGAACTCTAGGTACAGCACTAAAACTATCAGCTGAAGCAACTACTTTTGGTTTAGGATATAAAATGAAAGCTAACAAAAAGGTAGCAGAAAAACTATTCAAACAATACATACAAGATAATCCTGATAATCCAAACATACAAAAGATGTCTTTCAATGAGTACTTCTCAATGCGACAGGGACAGATCAGAGCAGCAGCTGCAGAACTACGAATGATATTACTACTAGCAACATCACTACTAGCCCTTGGTATGAAGGGAGAAGACGATGAAAGACTGTATACTAAAACTTGGGTTACAAGAAAACTATATGCATCACTGTCAAGAACAGCAATGGAACTTGGATTCTTAAGCAATCCAAATGAAATGGTAAGCTTTATCAGAACTCCTGTACCAATGACAGGTGTGGTAATAGATGCATTAAAAGCTACAAACAACACATGGGATGAGGTAGTAGATGCTATAACCCAAAGAGAAGACAACAGAGATAAGACCCCGTGGGGATATTATACGTTGCCATTCTTCCCTGGTTATAAGCAGATGTCACGCGTAATAGAAGTATACGAGCAAAACAAAGTTAATCCTTATCGATAGCCATTAACAATAACAAAAGATAACCAACTAGATCTCTAGCTGTATCTTCTGTATCATCGTTAAGACCCTTGTTAGATATGCGGGCTAACTTGTCATCTATCCTAGCCTTGATAGCTTCAGCTGCACCAAGCTTGCTAAAGATACCAAGAGGATTGAGTGCCGTGTTTCCATACGCAGAGTTCTTTTCCTTCAATAAATCTGTGATGGATTCAGTAACCTTGTCCAAGTGCCATCCAAAATCTGCATTCTCAGGGACTTTCCAATCAGGTATTGTACACGCTCCTGGCTCTACTTCTTCTAAGCATTCTTTTGGATACCAAAATGTAAATGTAGTTTTACCTGGCATTACTAATTTAAATCCATCTCTAGGATTAGTTTCTATTACTTCATATATCTGTCCCACCTTACCTCGGTGACCGCAGTCTGTTGTTATTCTTACTAATTGTTTCATAATTTAAAATTTAGAAAGGAGCTTCGTTACGCTCAAGAGGCAAAGGCTCACCACAATGTGTATTCCACTTAATAGGAATATTAAGAAAGTCATTAATAGCACGAAAGGTGCCACTAGTATGAAACCCAGCAGACCCACCAGTATAAGCATCAGCAGCGGGATGCGGAGCAGTGACAATCTTATTATTTCCTTTAATGAACTTTGCATAGTCTTGGGCTTTCTTGCCCCATAATACAAATATAACATCATCTTTAGTATTTGTTAACGAATTTAATAATTCTTTAGTAAATGTATTCCATAACACCGTGTGAGATCCGGCTTTACCCTTCTCTACAGTTAGTGCAGTATTCAATAACAACACACCTTGATCAGCCCAACTAGTAAGATCATAGTCAAAGTCAAGACATAGTGTGTCATAATCATGTTCTAGAGCTTTCTTAATCCAAGCCAAGCTAGGACTAATTCTAGGACCGTCACCGCTGTTAGCAAAAGCCAACCCGGTTGCACTGCCATCATGATAAGGATCTTGTCCAAGGATAACTACCTTAAGATCTTTTAGTTGACAGAGTTTAAATGCACGAAAGGTAAGCTTTGTATCAGGATATATAATCCTACCTTCTGCTTTACCTTTCTTTATTGTTGTAGTCAAGCTATTAAAGTAACTTGAACTTAGTATTGGTTCAAGCAAGGGATACCAATCCCCTACTTGCTTTTCTATTCCTTTACTCATTTGTATAAATTTTTGGGTTATATATTTCATCTTCAGGATCTGGCACATCAAACAATTCCATCTCTGTGGGTATCTCCATACCAAGATTCTGACTCAGTCTTAAACGACGCTTCTCACTTTTGTAAAGTATCTGGCCAAGTGATGAATGCATATCTGTTTTGTGAAACTTAAATATAGCGTCCTTCAACTCGGGAGAAAAATGAGAATACTTACCAAGAATAAATCTGTTATAATCATCTTTATACTTACTAGGTATATCAAAGATAAACATAACATGATGTGGACTTGGATCTTGCATATCTATAAACGTCGTAAACTTTTTAAGAGCCTGCTCAAACTTAAGGAACAGAGCACTACCAGAAAATCTATACAATAAAACAACACTGTTAGGATGATCTTTAGTGCCTATAAAACAATTCAAGAATAAGGAATCATAAAAGTATAACTCTTTACTACCACTAAGCATAGGCATAATAAACACAGAAGACTTTGTTCTAGGTGCAACCTTTAGCTCACATTTTGTAGAAGATGTCTTCTCAATAATGTTTACCTTAAATGGCATCTTGCGAAACATCTGAGTATCGCCTAAAGAAATAGTAAGTTCTGGATTATTAAAAGAAACACTAGTAATAACATCTTCACTATTGTTAAACTTAAGCTCGCCCTCAAGGGACAAAGCTAGTGGGCTTTCTAGGGCCCACTTAACTTGTTTTTTATCTGTATTATTCATCAGTATTAAAAGTTTGAAGATTAAACGCATCAAGATATGCAGACTCATGTAAATCTTCTAGACTTTTAAGTATGTATACAAGTTTAAATGTTTCTGCAAATCGATCTACAGCTTCAGGTAAATCAAACTTAGCCATATAGTGAGACAATACTACCTCATGATATGCTAGCTTTGACTTTGGCATGTTATCAATAATGGCATCAGCAGTCTTAGGTCCAAGACCTGGTATACCAGGTATACCATCAGTGCTGTCGCCCATAAGAACTTGTTTCCAAAGAAACTTCTTAGCATCTTCAGCAGTAGTCTCTACAAACTCAGCTTTCTGATAGTTATAATGTCTACCCCTAATCTGTTGTAACACATCTTTATCAGGACTAGATATAACAGCTTCACGACCTTGTGATATAAAATAATCTTTTGCTATACCAACCATATCATCTGCTTCATATCCATCTACAGCTCTAAACCCGTGGGCCTGCTGCACATAGACGCGTAATGCATAAAATATAGGCGGCTTTAAACCACCTTTTCTGTTGTGTTTGTAAGGCACAGTCTTAGCGACATCATACCTAAAACATTTACCTAATGTTAAATATCCTATATAGCTTTCAGCTTCTGTTTCAATAAGTATCTGTTGTATTCTTTGGTTTATTCCATCAATTGCCTCTTCTAGGGTATCTTTACCCATCTCAAAATACAGTAGGCTATCTGCATCTATAAGTACTATCTTACTCATGTTAATAGGATTTAAAGTTAAGAGACTAGAAAGGGGACTTTCGTCCCCCCACTAGAATCATGAATACACAAACATTACAGAGAATTAACCTCTGCAATATCTTTATCAATCTCTGTTTTAATGTCAGAGTAATCAGCGACCGCTTCTTTGCGCATCTCTTCCCACTCTGCATCAGTCTTAGCTGCATAGGTAGAACTGTGATAGATACTACCATTTACACCAGCCAGAGATGAATGTACAAAATACTGTAAACATCTGATTGCACCAGTCTCATCGTCAGGCACTGCACCAATATGCATAGGATCAACAAATATATTGTGAATCTCACCGCTGTAGTATGCAATGTACTTAAGACCACCGAAGTGTAAACCTTTAACACAAGATGCATTGTCGTTTGTATTCACATAAGACCAATCTGGTAATCTGTGTGTACAACCAACTTTGATAAAGTGCCCTGGATTAGCATAACCATTAGGGCCTTCACAGTAAAATGCATCACCACTACTACCCATAATAGCTGGTTCAAATAGTCTATCTTCTACATGCTCAGGTAATCCACCTTCTTCAATCTCACCTGTATCAGGATTGAATGTACGCTTGTATCGATCTATCTCCTCACCAGTCTCTGTGTCATATGCATGCATAATCTCTTGAGACACTTTGTAACCATTAAGTAGACCTTCAGCAGTAATCTTCATCTGATACATAGTAGCTCTACGCTCAGCAACTTCTTCACTTAAGCCATGCTCTTCTATCAACTCTTCTTTGAGTTTAGGATGAACATACTGTAAGTTAACAAAGTTAAAGAACTTCTCAGTAAACCTTTCACCTTTTTCACAGTCACAGCCATTAAGCTTCTGACGAAGAATAGGGTTACGTAAGAATCTAACCCACATCTTTACAAGAGGCATAAAGTCTACACCCTTGTCAAGTGATTCAAAGATACGATCAACCAAAGCTTGTGGCATAGGTATACTAGATACTACACCTTCATGCTTCAAGAAGAACTCACCGGTGCCTTCATTGACATAAATCCATTCGCATTCAGTTTCTACAGTAGTTTTGTAGTCTTGGACGGTAAGCTTAGCAAACTCTTCCATGAGTGCATTGTACTCGTCCATAGTTGTAACAGACTGCTGTCTGTCAGATAACTCCATCATTTTTCTATAAGTGTCCTCGGAGTAGTTGACACTAAACGGCTTGTCGCCGTACGAACCAGATATTTGGTTCTCAATAACATTAATTGTAATCATGATAATTAATTAATTAGGGTTAAAAATAATATAAAAATTTCTATTATACAAGTAATACAGGGGATATTTCACCCCTGTAACTTGTTGATTATCACCAGTCTAGCCTGCCCTTAGCGTCCAGGTAAACCTTGATTTCCTTGATAAGATCTTGATCCAAATCACGGTCAGAATTAGGAGAGGATGATACTTCATCAATACAATCCAATAGTGTATGCACACCTTCAGACCACTCTTGAAGTTCATCAAACTTATCCATCAACTCTTGATCTTGACCAATAGCTTCTGGTACATCCAACACAAAGAGCTCACGACTCTTCTGCTGTATAGCAGCGGCGTCATCGTTATCTTTGCAGAAGTTATGCATTTCCACAATCTTCTCGACCATAGGAAATATATCAGTATCTTTCATCCACTGACTTACTCGTACATCTACATCAGCTGCATTGTATACATCCTGAAACTTTTCAAACAAGTCTAGATTAATGTCCTTAAGACAATATAAATATGTCTTATGTACCATACTCTTCATCTTATCTGCAGTGTACCATTTTATTGCGTATTCATCCATAGTATATCCTCCATTAGGTGTTAATTGTAAAAAGAATTCATCAATGTGCTTAACATTAGGGTTCATGCTAATGTGTTTAACATTGCTCTGTGAGACTCTGATAATCTGCGGCGTATCCCAATCAAAATTAGTATTGTGATATACCTCACCTTTATCATTAGTTGTAGTAGTTGGTTTCGTAAACTCACCACTACCAAGTCTAACAGCTGGAGTATCAAAGAAAAACATTCTATCGTCCTCACCTTGAGTTCTCCATCCAGGCATATCTTTGTATACTTGACGAATTCCAGGAGCAAAAGGATGTACCATACCACAAGCTACCATCAGTTTATCATCATCAGCTGCAGTACCATAGTAGGTAGTACGCTGAGTCTTCATAAGATCTTTTACCTTTGGCTCAATCTTGTCTCTGATATAATGATTGTCACTACCTGATGCATGCCAATGCTTACTGTTATGTCTAAAAGTGTATGCAACCATACGCTCTTCTATCTTACGACGTTCAGCTGGTGTAATGTTCTCAAACTGTGCAACCTCTTTAGCTTTAGCAATCTCGTCCTTGTATTCTTCTAGCCATTCTTCATTTACCTCTATACTATCGTAGTTACGACTGTGTGTAGACTCAGTAATTAGCTCAAGAACTCTAGCACGTTTAGCTATACGCTTAGCATTTCTTTTCTTGTTCTCAGCAGAGTCAAGGGTAAGGCCAGAGCTAAACTCTGCAGACTTAATACAAATAATAGGACCATTACACTCGTGTATAAGATACATATCTTTGTACTTGCTATGATTCTCTTCACCCATGATAAAGATGTTATTCTCTCTCAATTGGCTGTAGTTCTCAATAGCGTTTCTTTCAATAGTATCTTCACCAGTACCATAATCTCTACTCTTAGTTATAACCTCAGCCTTCATACCTGCGAATAACTTCTTTACAGATTCATTCTTAAGTCTAGGGTCTGGTCCAAACTTAGGCTTGAGCTGTTCCTGGTCAATAATGTTAGACAATCTACCAAGCACACTACCGCTGTCAGCTTTAGTCAAGACTTGCTTACAAGCTATCAACCAAGACACAAAGTCTGTTTGTTGTAGCTCTTCTTGTACAATCTCACTAGCCTCATCAGCAGCTGCTTCAATTACAGACTTGATGTATGCTTTAGTGTTCTCATTCCATATCACCTTCTCACGTGACGGCGTAACATCTACACCATCTTGCAATACAATCTCTTCACCAGTATCTGGGTCATTGATTACTTGTCTTGCAGGACATTTGAATGCAATTGGTCCCCACATCTGCTGCATCTCCAACTCACGAAAATCAACAAAGCCATAGTTAACACCGGTTGGTGCACCTACATCTTTAGTCAACACAATGTGTGGTTTACTAAACAAGTATGTATCAGAGATAATAAGGTTATCAGAGTTGTGCATAACCTTTGGGTGAATGTGCTCCTCTCTTTCATAACCATCTTCTGCAATACGCTTAAATCTAATGTTAGGCATATACATTAGCTGCTCTTCAACGGCGTCGCGGTAATCTCGTCTGTTGTGCTTTTTGACCCCAAACGATACTATAGTCTGATTCTTTGCATCTGTAGGTACATAGTGCACTTTCGTTCCATCGCTAAGTACAATATACGGGTTAGCTTGACCAGCTACTGGGTTAAATGCAGGTACAATAAAGTCTGTCTTGTAATTGTAACAGTTCATCTTGAATCTCTTACCATTGTGCACAGTCTCTATAGTGTAGAAGTCTACACCAGTTGACAATGCAACCTTTGCACCAAGACCAAATGCACCGAAGTTCTCAGCTGTGTTACGCTTAGTTGAATAACCAAGTTCTAACACACCTTCCAAACGACGTTCACCAATACCAACACCATAATCATGTATAGTAACTACATCGCAGTATCCTGTTCCTTCATTCTCTTTGTATGTAATTAGTACGTCGTTATTCTCTGTATCTAAATGATCCAGGTTATAGTAACTTATATCAAAATTACTATCAGCATACTGTTCGCCGTGGCGCTCAATATAATAGTCTTCTACTTTAGCTTTGTTTGTAAGTATCTCTATAGCCATCTCTTTCTCACGCTGCGCATCGGCACCATTGGTAGCCAACTCACGCACTGTGGACGGGATAGGTGTAGAATACTGTGTAGACTGTAAGATGTCAAAGACCATCTTTTCTGCGCCCTTGTTAATCTTCTTAGCAAGGCCTTCAGATCCTTTGATCTGCTTATCAATCGTTTTTATACTCATGTCTATTTATTTTACTTTGTTCGTGTATTTCATTTAGTTCAGCTGATAACTCAGCATACTTAATTTCTCTAAAGAATTGTTGTTGTACATCTCTGACTAGTATGAAAAACTCCAAACCATATACCGGTTCAAAGACTTTATCAAACTTCTCAAGATCTTCAAGGTAACCAAATGTATTGTACCTTGTTTGTTCATACAACTTATTAAGTTGCTTGGCTGTATCACTGTGACCTTTGGACATATCTATCCCAAGCCCATCCAGACGGAGGACCAAATCTTCTGTGTATTCCATAAATTAAAGTTGTTTAATTAATTCTATTGTTTGTAGCACCTGGCCTTGATTTTTAGGCAGGTATAATACTGGAGGATTCTCCAGTTCCATGAGGTGTTTCTTGAACATCTTCCACTTCAAAGGGAAGACATCATTTGCAAAACCTTTTACTTCTATAATCCATTTACCATTAGGATCTACAAAATCAGGAGTATATGTAATATCTCTAACCTTATATCCACTATTGATATAACCTTTTGTTTTATGAGGCTCGTGACACTCAGCTGTGTAGTGAAACCCTTCTTGTAAGAGGTACTTTTTCTTTTCATACAAAGATTTAATCTCTGCATCTTCTAGTTTCTTATACGTAAAAAGTTCAAGCTTAGACCTGAACTTAATACCCTTATAAACCTTAGCGGTAGCGTTTCTTACTTTTTTGTTTTTTGGTTTTCGTGTACGTCGCTTCACAATTGTATGTCTATCAATTTTTGTAATCCTTCTGTTTGTTTAAAGTGCGCAACATAGTCTGACGGATCTTTTAATTGATACTCGTCAGGTATGAGAATGTTCTTCATAGGATAATATTCTTTACAAATCTTTTTAGCCATGGTCTGACCAGGGTTGTTAGGATTAGTAAAGTCATTATCATAGAAGACTGCAACTTGTTTAAATCTCTGTTTTAGTTCTTCGATTGTACTGCGCAGTGGCAATTGCATTTCTGATTGCATGGCGACTGCAGAGATACCCATCTCGAAAAGACACATAACATCTTTGAGAGATGATGCGATAATACAGAGATCCCCTTTGTTAGGTAATTGATCATATCCTTGAATTTGTTTAGAGTTAGTATTGCTCATCCACTTTACTTCTTCGTAAGGTGAATAAATTTTGTATTTCCTACCTATTTTATATGCATAGCTAAGCTTACATGTAAATCTACTGTCATTAATCCAGTAGTGTGAGATAGGGCTAACTGCAAACTTAGTCAAAGTTTTTTTACTAATCAAGTATTGAGACCAAAAATCTGCATCTTTACGCTTCCAAGGTCTAGACTTCTTTTTAATTATAGTTACTTTTTTGTTTTCAATCTTTATTTTAGATTGATACCCAAGGTAACCTTTAGTAAAAGCCATCTCCTCTTTGCTTGATGCAAGATTAAGACCAAAGTCATTGTCAATTATACGAAGAGCAGAATAAAAAGAAACATTGTATGCTGCCATGACATAACCAAAGCAATCAAATTTGTGGTCAGGATAAGCAAAGTCTTTATATAAAAGTTTACCTTTCCAAAGTACAATACTAACACCCGGTCTTTTGTCCTGTCTAAGCTCACTACAAAATTTAGCACCCAACTGTTTAAAAGAATTACAATAGTATGCAAATATATCTACCTCACTAATCTTTGATAGTATTCTATCAGGCGTCAATACATCCTCACTACTTCTGCTTTTAATCATAGTTTGCGAATTTAAAATAAAAAAGGGTAGCTTTTACACTACCCTTATTATTTGATTAACTGGGCCATATAACGACTAGGTTACAAGGCCATACTACTATAATGTTACACCCAGTCTTCATCTTCTGATACATTATCAGCGTCAGCATCTGGAGTAACAACGGCTAGTTCAGGACTAAATGCACCCCAAGCTAACGTCGTGTCAAACTCTGCATTGAATGTTCCATAATCATCATTAAGATTCTTAACGAACAAGTCATCACGTTGCGGTTTTACACGACCAAATACTTTTGTGTACACAGTCTGATACTTACCATCTTTAACACCAATCAGTAATCTAACTTCATTACTCTCTAGAAGTTTAACCAAAGCTTTAACCTCAGTTACATCACCCTTAACAATCTTAGCTATACTATCAAAGTAAGCCTCATCGCCATTAGCAACGTTAGCCCACTGCTTAACAAAATTGATAAGAGTTTCTTCACCGGTCAATGCTTTACGCAAACCTTCTTTCTTGAACCAATCATACTCAGGCTCACCGTCAGACCAAGTAGACTGACCAATAGCATTAATCCACTGGTTCTTACCTGTCTGAGATACACGCTCTGATCCGTTCATAAGAAGATCAAATCTTGTAGTAAGATCTTCATTCTTAATCCAGAAAGTTAGTTTAAAATACTCAGTTCCGTTTAGTTCAACGAAATAGTTTGGGTCTTGTTTTACCATGATGCCCAATTCGTGCAGCTCAGCCATTGTAGGGTTTACTGCGATTACTTTAAAGTTGCCAAGGCCTGAAAATAGTTTAATACCTCCGCCTGCAACCTCGACATTACTGTCATTGCTTTTAATAGCCATAATAAATTAGTTTAATAATTAAAATTCATCTTCATCTTCACCATACTCTCCTATAAAAGGATCTTCCTGTTGTAACTCAGGTGTAGCTGCTATAGTAGACATAGCTTCTTGATGTACATCTACATCCGGTCCAGATTCCATAGGAATGCTAGTCTGATTAGGATCAGTAGCTGTATCATCTACAAAGTTGAAAGAAAGTTTACGTACTTTCCTAGCTTTCTTACCCTTCAATGATGGGTGCTGGAACATCTGTGTTACTTCCCACTTCTCAAGACCATACTTATCCTGAATACCTGGGCGGTCAACGCCGTTGTCCAGGTCTTCCAGAATCATAGATACTGTAATAGTGTTTGGTGTTTCGTTTTTCTGCGTGACCTCGCCAGGGTTGTTTGTGCGTGCTTCAATCATGATTTAAAATTTTACGCGGTTAATCAATAAATATTTCTGACCAATTTAAAGGCATGGTCTTACCTTTTAGGTGGTGACAACGTGAACCAGCTGTTACATCATCCAAAGAGTTGAAAGAAACCATAGTTTCATCCTCTTCTCTGTAAATATAACCAACAGCATCAGCGTTAGCACATGTAATTTGCTTAATCTTACCAGTCAAATCAAGGTCCTTTACAGCAACCTCTTTGCCTTTCTTCTCAAGCATCTTGTCCTTTAGGTGGCCAACTAAGATAACATGATCCGCTAGTTTGTTCAATCTATCTATCCATTTTTTGTAGGCTATACGTAAATATAAATAGCCAGCGCCATTAGGCAATGATAGGACTGATGCACCAGGGTTCTTCTGTTCAAAGTTTTTACCCATAGGAGTTTGCATGTATATAGTTTTAGCTTCAGCTTCACACCATTCTTCCAACTTGGAGATAGTGTCAATAGCCACATACTTGTATGGTCTGCCATCTTTTATGATAGCTTTCCCAACTTCACCAAGTTCTTTTAAGCTGTTAACTTTAATCTTCAAGGCGTCAACCATGTCTGAGCCCTCTTCAAGGTCAATGATTAAACAATCCTTTAATTGTGACAATACCGTGGTCTTACCTATCTTAGGTGGACCATAGATTATCATGTTCTTAGGCGACTTACGGCTCGCCTTGACCACAGTTTTTGGTAACTCCATCATTTTCTTTCTTTAATATTAAATGTACTCATGTCTGCTTCATAACCAATCATACCAAGCAAGCCGTCACGATTCTTTTCCATATGACATGCAAGTAACCCTTGTGGGTTCTCACCGCAGTATGTATCTGTGATACCATACAAGTCATAAGGACGATTAAGAATCATAACTACATGTGCATCTTGGCCAATACTATCACCACCAAACAAATCTGTTAGCAATGGTTGGTACTGATTCTTTGCACGATGCTCTTGTTCTATGTTACGATTGAGCTGTGATAATAATATATTAATAACTCCAAGTTTTGATTGCATCCACATGCAACCCTTGGATACTGTGTTTAGTCTACGCAACTCTGTTTCTTCATTGCCACGTATCAAACGTGAGTGGTCAAATAAGTTGATCACTGTGTGCTCAGGATGCTGACTAAATAGTTCTTCGTTAGTATTCATTATGTATTCCATACTACGAGGAACATTGTTAAAGTATATAGGATAGTTCTTATACTTCTGAACTTTTGCCGCATAGATACCAAAGTCTTTATCAGACAATGTATTATCCACAGACAGTAGTTCAGCCATTTGTTTTTGAACATCCTTTGATGCTGACCGCATCACCTGTTGGTAACCGGGCATCTCAAAGGTCCAATACAATACAATTATTTTCTTGTGCCTGTTAGTATCAAGCACATCAAAGATTAGCTGGTTGCTGAATGCTGATTTACCAACACCAGGACGACCAGCAACTACATACATCTTACCCTTTTGTAGACCACCTAGAAGATTTCTGTTAAGTCTTTTCCAGGACGTAGCTAGTACGTTCCGTTGCCCTTTCTTAGCCTGTTTGACTATAGCAACAGATTGATTTACTGCCCTGTCTATTCTTTGAAATCCTCTAGTTTGAAATACGTTAGAGTCTTCTTGTGATTCTTTCTTGTTCTCCTGCATCGTCGTCTATATTTGTGTATTTTTCCCAAGTGTGATTGTTTATCCACACTTCAAGATTTTGTAAGTATTCTAATCTTTGTTTATCTACCTTCAGCTGAACATGCAATAGTTTCATAATACGATCATGCACGTGCCTTCTATCCAAAACAATCTTTCTATACCTTTCTTTGGCTTTAAAGTTTGTCTTGGCATCTGGATCTGAAGCATGTAATACCCTGATACCATTAGATGTTCTAACTTTCATAGGATACGTAGCCAAAAGCTGAGCAAACATCTGATCAAAATCAGAAGCAAACAAATCAATAAACTTCTGCCTAACAATGTATGTGTCATAGCCTTCAGGACCGATCTTAACGAATCCTTTCTCTTGTAGGTCATCCCAGTTAGGGTTTAGTTTTAGATTAGACAGAGTCTTAAATCCTTTTCTGTATATAGCATACAAAGCAAGATAATCATCTGCACTTATCTCATTTTCAGTTAATAAATTAATGTCAATTTCTAATTGCATAAGCTTATAAATTTACGAAAAATGCGCCTGATTAACAAGGTAACCAGGTCACATTATCTAGATTTTTCACACTACTTTTCAACCATTTTTCTTCTTGACTATCCTTGACATACAAGATATGTATTTTGCCTATCTTGCCTTCTTGATAACGTATAATTCTACCCACACGCTGTATCATAGTTAAGGACTTGCTAGTCAAACCGCATATAACAGCCATTGTAGCATCAGCCACATCGAAGCCCTGGTTCAAAGCTTTTGTAGAACACAGCACAGGCTTGTCACCTGATCTAAAATCTTTTAGTGCTTGTTCTTTTTGTTTCTTAGTTTTCCCACTGTGATATACAGTAGAGAATGTTTCTGTTGCGTCCGCAAGTTTGTTAGTAAACTCATTGCTACCACCAAACACAAGTATCTTTTCACCTATGTTCTTGACAACAATCTTTTGCAGCTCTGCAATTTTACCATCGGCATGGTCTACCACAGCTTTACGTGCTCTAATAGAGCGATAGAACTGTGCAGCAGCAGCTTTATCTTCAGAGCTAGCTGTATGTTTACCTGCACCCATAATATGCTTTGCTTTATCAAATGCACCAAACTGTCCAAGACAGTACTTAGCATATACAAATGTATTATTAGCTTTCTTGTACTCTTTCTGTTCAAGATCAGTTAGTTGTATAGGTATACAAACTATCTCATAAGGAGAAACAAGGCCAAGCGCTACACATTCATCAAGACTTATCATGTACACTAAAGGAGCAATCTTGTACAACAACTCTTTATACTCGTAATCTTCAGGTAATGTAGCAGTCATGCACAATAATCTGTCCCAAGTATTGTTCTCAAAGAACTTGCGATACTCAGGTGACAGACCAAGGTGTATCTCATCACAGACCACAACATCATAATGCTGATCCTCTAGCTTGTAAGCAGAGGCATAACATAAGATGTCTACATTATCTAGCGCAGACTCATAGCCCCACTTGATAAACTCCTCTTTAAATTGGTCCTGCAGCTGGTGAGTAGGAACTAGTACAAGTCCCCTGCCACCATCAGACAAGGTTTTAGCTACAGCTATAACACCACACCTAGACTTACCAAAGCCTGTACCAGCGATAATACTACCGTTAAAACCTTTCTTTGCCCAATTGTTAAGAGCTTTCTTTTGCTCTGCATCTTTTACTTTTATTAATTTACTCATCCCTAAATCTATCTGGATCTGGCTCATAGTCTTCGTAGTTTTCTTGTATTATACCTTCAAGTTCATCTTTATCAAACTCTTCAAAACCCTGCATAAAATGCAGAATATCTACCTTTAGCAGTTTACCATTAGCGTCTGTTAAGTTTGCCCATAGAGCATTAATTGTAACACCTCCTTGGTAACCTGTACCATTGTAATCTAATTCAGATGATTCATATTCATAATCAACTTGGACTGTGTATCCATTTTCTAATTCTATTTCGTGTAACATAATTTAATTATTTATAATTAACATTGTTAATATTAATACTACTATACCTAGAAAGCCTATAGTACAGGCAAACATGTTGTAGTCAAATTCGTGTTTTGGTTTGTTCATGATAATATTTCTGATACTTTGTTAATCTGTTCTTTTAATTCTTGATTCTCATATTCAAGATGTTCTACACGAGCTGCAAACTTTGCAATCATATCATCTTTATCATTAGAATCAGCCATCCCTTGAATACCTACAGCTGTTGCACATATGTTGTAAAACTCCTGATAAGGTTTATCTACATCCATAAGATCTGCATGCACTTTAAATGCGTGTAGCACTGTAGCATGATCTCTATGAAATATAGAAGCATTAACAGTAGAACTATACCTTAACTTATCATTAATTAAAACCATACATATACGCCTAGCTGTAACAACTTCACTATGGCGCGTTTTACCCCTTATCTTACTAATAGGTATTTCTGTTAATCTAGACACAGTTGCAATTATACGAGCAACATTTGAATCTAGTTTATATAATTTTACTTTTGCCATGATTTACTAATATTTGTGTCTGCTTTCAACAGACCGTTTGTAACTACCTCAAGAGCCGCTTGCTCCATGAGTCTTGTCATTGTAACCACCCAATCTTCTGCAATACTCTCTTTACATATGGTGTCTACCTGATCATGCACTGTCATAACTATCTTAACAGGTAAGTCATACAGTTTAATATGATCCCTAATAAGAATCAAAGCTTTCTTAGTCATGTCAGCAGATGCACCTTGTATAGGTGTATTCTTACTAGCACGCTCTATACTACCAAGTTCAAAAGCCTGGCTCTTGTCTTTATAGATACGAGGGTACCATGTAGGAAACCAACGACGTCTGTTGTAAGGTGGAAAGGTTTTGATATATCCATACTTTTTACCAAAGCTACCAAGCTTATCTAAGAAGCCACCAATAGCTGGAAAGGCTTCAAAGTATTTATCAATCAAAGCTTCAGCTGCCTTTGTAGTTATATCAAGAGTATCCGCAAGTTTATGTGGGCCCATACCGTAGGCTAAGCCAAAGTTAATAGTCTTAACATTTGTACGTAGCTTACCGTGTTTGGGACACTTACACTTACTTTTATCTTTCATATAGTTACAGTCATCTTCAGCTGCATCTATCCACTCTTGCCCATAAACAAGATCAGCACATACACTGTGCAAGTCTTGTCCTCTTTGAAGAGCCTTCATCCATACAGGATCTCTAGAACCAAATGCAATTACATTTAGTTCCTGAGAAGAATAGTCAGAAGAAACGAAGCACCAGCCATCAGGAGCCAGAAAACAATTACGGAACTTATTATCCGCAGGTATCTGTTGCATGTTTGGCTTCTTGGATGCGACCCGTCCAGTGTCAAGTATTTGATTGAATTGCGTATGTACTTTACCATCGCTTGAAACAAATTTAAAGAAGTCTTTACCGTAAGAAGTAGCAAGCTTCATCTTTTCTTTGTATTTAACATACAAATCAATGACTTTGTGCTTACGTCTGTACTTGTACATTTTCTTACCGTTAACATCTTCTAGTTCAGGGACTAGTTTTTGAAATACTTTTAGAACTTGTGTAGGGCTAGTCCATTTGACCCCAACTTTACGTATATCTTCAATAGGAGTAAACAAGTCACCTTGAACATGAGTTAACACAAAGCACGACAACTCTGGGACGATTTTTACCAGGTCATCTAATTTATCTCTCATGTCCAAGGCTTCTTGTTCGCTTGCACGTGCAATGACCTCCCAAGCATCTCTATCAATATCAATACCATTGTATTCAATATCAGAGAATGCTAACACTGCACGGTTTTCAAGTTGTACTACATTTTGTAGTTTAAACTCTTCTATCTTAGGCAACTGTAGTTTACGAAGCTTACATAAATATTCTACATCTTTGGCACCATATACTATCTGGTCATCACGATAGGCTTGGCCGGATAACCCTATAAATTGGTTTCTGATTTCTTTATTTAGCTCTACATTTAAGTAGCGCTTACAGAGGTCTTTCAGTCCATAACCTATGTGACGACCACAAGATAGTATTCTTTCCACCAAAAACGTATCATAAACTCCATCACATTCTATACCTGACCACTTCTTAATAAACTTGTAGTCAAACTTAGCATTGTGAAATATCTTTATGATAGCAGGCGATTCTAATATATTTTTTAAAGGTGTAATATCAATAAACCTAGTATCTATAACAAACTGCTGATGCTCGTCCCCAATCTGGAACATAATCATTTTCTTGCAGGTAAAGTCAAAGCCTTCAGTTTCTGTATCAACACCTAGAACTTCTTTATCGTGGCAATAGTCTACCACATCTTGGATAGTGCCTAGTTTATACGAGTCGCTCAGACTCGTTGTTTGTGTCACCAATGTAATCATCTCGTAAATCTTTTAGAAAAGTATCTTCAAAGTGTAGTAAGTATTCTGCATATGCCTTAGATATTTCTCTTCCATTGAAGACTACAGTATCACTATTGGCTTGTACTGCTTTTACATATGCATGCTTTAACTCATGGTAGTAACCTTGCTGTGCTTCCATGAATAATTCTTTCATCTTTCCCATTATTTGTATATCGTTATTGGTTCTTTATTTATTTCTTTGTTCAGTTCCTGCTCTATAGCTAATAATGTTTTGATAAGAAGTCTATGCTTTCTAACCAACTCACTACTAGAATCATATTGCTCTAACTTAATCAAAGTGCGCTGTACGCTGTGTATAAGAAGAGATACTTCTCCTCTAGTTAAAATAGTATTCTGCATAATAAATAGGCTTAGACAACAAAGGGGCACAAGGCCCCTTCATTATCAATTAGTATTAACAGTCTATTGATTAGGCTGTCTTCTTAGTAGTCTTAGTAGACTTCTTAGATTTAGACCCTACAGGTCTTCCACGTCTTTTGGTTTTGGTTTTAGTCGTGGTAGTAAATAAGTCAATAGTAATCTGCTTTTCAGTTACTGTGACATTGTGAGATGCAGATACAGTAGCTACTACCTTACCTGCGTTTTTGATTAATGTATTCATTTTCAATGATTTAGATAATTATGTATAAATATTCTTTATAAAACTTTACAAATATAGTAAATTTAGGTATACCAAACAAATGATATACCTAAATTATTTATATTATCCTAGGTTTAATCCTGCAACATCTGCAAACTTATCCAAGGCATCTGCGTTTTGTACAATAGCAGTGTCTGTCTTCAAAAATGTTTGCTCTGCAGCTGTGTCACCATAACATGATACAACTTGTGCATTCATAAATACTTTCTTTCCATTATGCAGCATAACTTCACCATCTTTACCTTTGCGCTTGCAACGGTTCTCTGGATCTTCAGCTTGCCAAGCGTTAGGCTCTGTAGATTCAGTAATCTGAACTCTAGCACGAACAACTTCGCCATCAGGACTAGCTACACCAACAACAGTTGGATTAACAATATTTAGTTCAACATAGTTCTTATCTCTTTCAGAGTCATGTTGCCAGCTGTTAGCTACATGGTTAGGATCAATGTTGAATAATGGGTAAACATCTTCAGGCGTACCAGTCAACCATGCACGATAGCCTCTACGAGTAAATCTTACATCTGACTTGTTGGCAAGATATAATAAGTTTACACCTGCACCACCACCACTTCTGTATGGATTGTTTACGTTTTCAATAAATTCTAGTTGTACTTTGTCTGAACTTGTAGACCAAATTCTGTACAATAGTGTATCATTCTCATTTAGAGTGGGGATACTACCACTGTTCATCGCATTTGTCATTTCTAATGGATTAAAATTAATAATTAAGTTTGTCTATGTCTATAACGTCGTATTTTGCACGACATAAGTCATCATAAGATATAGCTACCTGTCTAATATCTCTCTGTCCAATACATTGAGAATAAAAGTCATGAGCTTCTTCACTACTACCAAAAACTGATGTTCTTTGGCAAGTGTGATAGTTTAGTGGCACTGTAGTGTCACCCGATTCATCGCAACTGTAAGTTACTGTCCAAATTAGTCTTTCATTTTCTTTCACTTTCTTTTAGATTTAATAAATTAGTAATTATATATTGTGGTTAGCAATGACACACTTTCAGCAGTGTCCTCTGTTTATTAGAGCAGTTACTAATGCTTGCTCAGGCATCCCCGTTACTCCTGCAGAAGTGAAAGGCTTCTAAATGACCGTAGTCAACCTTCAGGGTGAATATGTTAATATAAAAGAGAGTACAGAGTCCCATTTGTAGTATCTCTGTATTTGCGCAATCCAAACCCGTCAATGGGCGTGCCTGGTGACTAGTGCACTAGCCAACTCTCTTTATAAAGCAACTTTGATATACCTAGTTACTCAAAGGCGTGTAAGAGAAAACACTTCGGATATATTTACGGCGCCAGTCCCTAATTACTGGGGTAGGCCCAACCTAAGGTTATATTTTCTCTATATTATATCTCGCCCAACCTTTAGCATAAAGCTTAGTCAGTTGGTTAGGGAAACCCCGACGAGATTTAGTATATCCAATCTATCTGTAGTTTAACTACATTAGATCCTTTTTGTATATAGTATTCGTAGTCTTGAATATGCTCTTTTAATACATACACACTAATCTTTTTGTTGTATGGTATTTGTTCATCAACAAGAACATTGATAAGACTAAGACCAGGTGGTGGTACTAAACGTTGTAGTACGTCATCTCCTGTATACTTTATGCCATCTTTCATAGCATAAAACTCAAACTCGTCATTTATATCATTGATAAATGGTATACGAGCTAGGTTAACTACGTATGCTACACCAAACTGTACATCTTCTACAATGTATGTGTTTACTGTATCATCGCAGCTATATGTAACAAACGAAGTGTAAGAGTTATCTTCCATGACAGCAACAGTAGCTGTTGACATCATATCATTATACTCATCTTCTCTTTTATCGCACGATGTTAACCACACCGCAAGGACAAAGAGTACGATCAGTACTGCTAAGTCCTTGAGGGTATAATTACTATTCATTGTCTAAATAGTGTTTGTAACTCCAGTTGTCCATCTTTGTCTGATACATCTCAGATCTTTTGACGAACAATGCAGTTAAGATTACTGTAACAGCTGTTGCGCAGCCGTACAGAATTTCAGTATTAACAATAGCGGTTATTGCAAGTATTATAGATGCAATGCCTGCACCAAAGGCTAACAATTGATAGCAGAACTTTAGTCTGCCGTAAGTATAATAAGACATAATAACATAACATTGGTTGATATAGACACGCTAAGGTGTTTCGTCTAATTAAGACTCATCAGTATATCTGAAACAGATTAGTATAGTGCACTGCATGCGTACACTATACCATCTGATTATTGTTGTTTACATAGTTTATGTTTTTAAAACATATAACATCAAGCGCTTAACGATATACATTTTACAGGAACAGTTTTCATCTCTGGGAATGGTTAGTAATATTTCGATTACTCCTGAATAATCTAAAAGTGTGCACCACTTTGTTACAAGCCCAGACTCTGCGTCGCACGTAGTCATCAGGTATTCCCTTCCGTCTTATGAGTGAGGCTATAAAAAGCAGTTTGTCTTCTTGCTTAGGAATACGTCGAATGTCACGACCTTTCTAAATTAATAATCTTGTCCCATATCCATATCATTAATCATATCTTCTTGGAAGTTACGATCAATGCCTGACATTGCATCTTTTATTGGTTTAATTATAAAGAATGTACCGTATTCGATAGATCTAAACTGTCTGTTTAGTTCATCTTTCATAATCTTAGCTATATTTTCATTAGGAAATATGCCCCAAGATTTGCCTGTACTTTCTTCAACTACTTCGTGTGTGTAAAAACTGCGCAGATAGTTTATGTATTCATTCATAATGTTATATAATGTAATAGGAATAAACCTATTGGATTAGTAAAAGTGGGAAAAAGTGGTGAATACAGTCTAGTTGACACATTCACACACTAATGTTGTGTAGATAGATAAAGAGTATTACAAAGTAATACCCTCTAGCTCTTTTAACAAAGCATCTGCTGTCTTAACAACCTCAATATCGAAGTTATCTAGCTTACATACTGCCAAGTCTTTCTCAAGAATAGAACCATCTCCAAATGGTAGCTTGGTGCCTTTCTTGTAAATGTCTAGCAATACATTTTGTCCTGAAGCAGGACGCTCTGCTATCTTAAAGGAAATCAGTCCTTCTGCTGTCTTTGCTGTAGCTCTGTAGTATGTGTTACCTTCATAGGAACGAGCTACTGAACCTACTACTACACCTGCAATATTCTCTTGCATAATCAATAATTTGTGTACCCGGGGGTACTGTTAATACTCTACTTAAGGTGGGGTGTGTTTCATAATACCCCTACGCTCTCAAAGATTTTGGTAGTTAAAAATTTTTTAGTAGTTTTGCATTCAGAAGCACACAATACGTGTATCACCCCAGAGGGCCGAGAGGTAGTTATGGGGTCAGACGTTGGATTGTAGACCTTAAATAAAGGTTAGAGTTTTCTCCAATAGCTTCTAAAAAGGCGGATATAGCCAACGGTTAGGGCACATTACACAGAGGTAGGTGTGATGAATTAACATCAGTTTTAGTGTCCTTAGGTAGTCTAAAAGACAGCACTGCCAGCGGTAAAATTCCAACTGAAATAGTCAAACGCCTAGGGGTGTGGTGTATCTATTAGTGAAGTTCTTCACAAAACACTTGGATTTATAAAGTATTTTGTTATACCTTTGCAGTATTAACCAAATTATAGAAATAATGGCAAAGGAATTTACATTTCAACCCTTCGGAGCGTGGATAGTTGTACCACGTCCAGACTCAAAAACTACAGAGTCAGGAATTATCTTAGACGATGCAACTGCAAAAGCATTACAAACAAACATAGTAGAAGTATTGGCGGTAGGCCCGCAAGTTACGCAATGTAAAAAGGGTGACAAGATTATGGTAGACCCAAATACAGAGGCAATGCTGATTCATATTGATGAAGTACAGTATTTGTTTGTTAGTGAGTTTCAAGTATTAGGTAAATTCTAATGAAGCTTCCTGGCACAGTTACAATAAATCTAGACGACTACTTAGAGTTGATAGAGCATACGCAAAAAACAAATGAATTGCGTGATTCTACAGCTAGAGCAGCTAAAGAGATGTCTGTATTCCTATCATTCCTGTGTACCAGAGATGATGTGGTTGGTTATATAGAAGAATTTAACAGACAATCTAAAACAGCACAGATAGTTGTGGAAGATGGTCGAGCTACAATAGAATTTAAAGATGATAAAAACAAAATTTCAGACGAGTAGTTGGGAAGAGCTTTTTAGATTGTATGATGAATTTGAAACAAAGTTAGAGATGTGGTCAGAAAAAAATATAAACTGTACATGGGACATACAAGTCCTAATAGGTGACCATGAGTATACACTAATAGTAACAGTAATAGATGAAAGCAGCGAAGAAAAAGAATAAACGTAGAATATACATAGATGGTCAACCTATGAAGGTAGAATATGCTGTATATGAATTATTAGAAAACCAAAAACTAAAGATAGAGCAGTATGAAGCTATACTTGCTGCCTATCTGCAAGAAAAAGAAGAAGCGAATGGAACAGAAGATAACGATTAACGTAAACTCTACACTTAAGTATTTACAGTTCTGGAATGGTGTGTTTAATCTGACATCTACAGAGCTTAGAGTTTTGTCAGCACTTGTTGATACTGCTAAGGTATTAGAAGATCCTAGCATATGCTCTGCAAAAGTTAAGAAGGAAGCTGCAAAAGTACTAGGCTTGTCTGACTTTAACACCTTGAATAACTACGTAAAGAAGATGAAAGACAAAAAAGCTATACGTAAAGAGAATAAGAACTATATACTTAATAGATTACTAGATTTAGAAACTGTAAAGGTAGAAGTAAATATAAATTGGAATGAGTAAAGATGAAATGCCAAGTTTATGGCAAATGGCAAAAAGTTTTAGTAGAGATCTTACTAAGTATGTAGCAAACGGGTCACCTAATGTGTCTGAAACAGATTACACACAAAGGTTATCTGACTGTAACAGTTGTGAATACTTGGTAAGAGATAAAATGAGGTGTGGTAAGTGCGGATGTTTGATAGAGCATAAAGCAAAATGGAAAACAACTACATGTCCTATAAACAAATGGAAAGCACAAGATAATGGCGAAGTCAAAAAAGGAGATAATACAAACACTAGCGACAAAGTATAACTTACCGTTAGAGAAGATAGAAAGAATTGTAAACAGTCAGTTTAAGTATGTGGCTAAAGTTATGTCAGGAGGTGAATTTGACTCTATTAGGCTACCATACTTTGGAAAGTTTCACTCTAAAAAAGAAAGAAGAGATATAATAAATGGAATTACTAGAGATAGTCGATAATGTAGCAGTGCCTTCTCCATATGCTAAAAGTATTTTGGAGTTCAAGAATCTGAATGCAAAAGAACTTGCATATGTTTACTTTATGTGTGATCATAAGTCACCGTATGCAGTATATGACTTAGACTCTAGACATAATGAAGTAATGTTAGGTGTATATGGTAAAGAATCTAAAGCATCTACAAAAGTGCAAGCGGCTTGTGATGTATATAAAAAATTAAAAGAAACATCTGCAGTAAAATTACTAAATGCTGCTAGGTCATCTGTAATAAAACTGCAAAAGTATTTTGAAACTGTAGATCTTACATTAATGGATGATAATGGTAGACCTATATTTCATGCAAAGGATTTGGTTGCCAACTTATCTAAGATGGGGGATGTAGTAAATGGATTATCTAAATTAGAGGAGCAGGTTGCTAAACAAGAGCAAGTTAATACAAATACACGCGGAGGAGTTGTAGTTAACAAATATAGTTCGTAGATTTGGGTTATGGATTTTTTAGATGACATGCAAGATTACTACGATTCAATGAATAATGCATATGATTTTGTAACTAGAAGAATAACACTTGACGATATATTTGAAAAAGCAGAGCAATCTGGTAGAATGGAGGAGTTTTACCTACCGTTTGACCCTATAAGCAGTGATGGCAGAGATGAAGCTACGCTAGATCTGTTAATAGAACATTTTATAGAAACAGAAGAGTACGAGAAATGTCAAGAGTTATTGAATTTAAAAAAGAAGTATTTAAGCGCACCAGAGGATTAGCTCCAGCTGCAAATAAGTACTTAAAAAATGGTTACTATACAGATGCATTACCAGGAACAAAGCCTTACTTTGAATATTGGGATGAAGAGAGACGTAGATGTCTGTATGGCTACACTCACAATGGTGTAACTATAACAGGTAATCATTATTTTTATCTAAACTACTGCCCCATTGACAGATCTGTTGATGAAGAACTACCAGACGGTACAATTATAGCGCGAAGAGAGCGTACATTCCCAGCATTTTACGACGGAGATTGGAAATATTTCTCATCAGTAGATAGATGTAGGAAAGAAAACAAGCATATGACGGTATTAAAAGCACGTCGTAAAGGATTTTCTTATAAAGCTGCTGCTATGCTCGTACGTAACTACTTTCATATGCGTAATAGTAAGAACTATGTTTTTGCAGGACAGAAAGAGTACCTGATTGGTGATGGATTACTGTCCAAAGCTTGGGATATTATGTCATTTGTAGATGATAATACTGCATGGACGCAGCCAAGACTACGAGACAGGGAAATGCACAAACAATCTGGGTACAAAAAGAATGTAAATGGTGCACTTGTAGAGATGGGAATGAAATCACAAATTATAGGCGTGTCACTAAAAGATGATCCAGACAAAGTGCGTGGTAAGGCAGGTGAACTTATATTTTTTGAAGAGGCTGGGTCATTTCCAGGATTATTAAAAGCATGGGAGGTTGCTATGCCAACAATGCGTCAAGGTAGTAAAACATTAGGTACTATGATTGCATTTGGTACAGGTGGTACAGAAGGATCAGATTTTCAAGGTATGGAAGAGCTATTCTACAATCCAGATTCGTATGACTGTTTAGCTTTTAAGAATGTGTGGGATGACGGTGCTATGGGCACAGAGTGTGGGTACTTTGTACCAATATTTGAGAACTTAGAAGGGTTTATAGATGATGATGGTAACTCTTTTGTAGATAAAGCTATAGATTTTGAAGAAGGAAACAGGAATAAAAAGAAAGGTACTAATGATCCAAAAGCATATGATCAGTATATAGCAGAACATCCTATGTGCCCGGCAGAAGCTACATTACAAGTATCTTCAAATCTATTTGATATATCATCACTACAAGAGCAATATAATAAGGTAAAAGCAAACAAGCTACATGCTATAGGTACTGCAGGTAAACTGTATTATGGTAAAGAAAATAGAATAAAGTTTGAGCCTGATGGAGATGCTAGGCCAATCCTTCGATTTCCACATCGTAAAGAAGATAATCTGGAAGGAGCCATTGTTCTCTACGAAGGTCCTTATAGAAACCAGGAGGGACAAACTCCACATAACCTATATCTAGTTTGTCATGACCCGTACGGACAAAACCAATCAGCAGACTCCAGTTCTCTTGGTGCTGCGTATGTGATAAAGAGAATAAATAATATATCAAAGCCTGATGATTTAATTGTTGCTAGCTATGTAGGTAGGCCACACACGCAAGACGAATATAACAAAAATTTATTTATGTTAGCTGACTATTACAATGCTAAGATAGGATTTGAGAACGATCGTGGTGCTGTAATACAATATGCAAAGCAGCACAGAAAGTTACACAGATTACAGGAAGAGTTTGAGATGTTAGATAAGAAAGAACTAAGATCTAGAAATGTAAAACGTAACTTTGGTATGCATACAACAGAAGCTAGGAAGAGGCAGGGTGAGTTGTATATAAGAGATTGGTTGAACGCTGTAAGATCTGATGATGGAGATAAGGTAACACTTAACTTACATAAGATATATGATTTAGGTCTTTTACAGGAGCTAATAAAGTTTAATCATAAGGGTAACTTTGACCGTGTAATGGCACTGATGGTAGGGATGTACCATACACGAGAGTTATACAATGCGGAGGTTAAAGAGATACTAGAAGATAACGCATCAAACGATTGGTTTGATAAGAATTATCGCTAGTGTTATATATATAAATAATAGTTTAAAATGTATACACCTCGTTAATGTGTGTATAAAAAATATTAATTTTGCAGGATATGTATCTAGGGGGAGAAAAAATACCGCAGCAAAAGCTGCCTTTATCAAAGAAAAATAAAAAGTGGAAAGAAGCTTGTGTTGAAGCTTTTATCGACTTATCTAATCAAGGTGTATCTAAGAGAAGAGACTACATCAGAACACTGTATGACTACTACAATGGTATAATTGAAGAGGAAGACTATCGTTACGTTCTTGCCCCATATGGCAAGTCCCGCAATAATTTCCCCTCTAAAATGCGTAACTATCCTATTATCAAGCCTATCATTGATCTTCTATTAGGTGAGAAGTCTAAACGACCTCTCAATTATACCGTAGCAGTCCTTAACGAGGATGTAGTATCTGAAAAAGAAAAAGCAAAGCAGATGGTGTTTATGCAAAATATGCAGGCACAGTTTGCTAATAAGATGATGCAGATGGGTATTGCTCCTGAAGAAATGCAAGAGCAGCAGATACAATTACCTGAAGATATATTAAAGTCTTTTGAAAGAAGTTACGTAGACAACAGAGCTATTATAGGTCAGAAGTCTATGAATTACATAATGCAAAATGCAGAAGTGTATGATAAATTACAGAAAGGCTGGTTTCACTATTTAATATCTGGAGAAGTTTACACAGAGAGAGGTGTTCGTAATGGAGAACCTTTCTATGATATACTTAATCCTCTTGATGTAGATTACGACAAAGATCCAGATCTAGAGTTTGTAGAAGACGGAGACTGGGCATTAGTTCGTAAGTACGTACATGTCTCAACAGTAGTTGATCACTTCTATGACCTACTAACACCCGAACAAATACTAGAGCTAGAACAGCCTAGACAATCAGATATTGATTCATACTTACTATTTAGACGAGCTGAAACATCTAAGGATGAGAATGCATATAGAAATAGATTGATAGAAGTTGTAACAGTATACTGGAAATCAAGAAAACGTATAGGATTTTTGACATACCCAGATCCAATGACTGGTACAATAGAAGAAGAGATTGTTGATGAAAGTTTTAGAATGCCTGCAGAAATGAAAGCCATGGGTGCTAAAGTAAAGTACACTTGGGTAAATGAAGTATGGCAGGGCACAAGAATAGATGGTAGAATGTATGTAGATATACATCCTGTATCTAATCAAAGAAACACAATGAATGATCCATCTGTTTGTAAGTTACCTATAAATGGTAGACGATATTCAGATATAAACGCAAAGAACATATCTCTAGTGTCACTAGGTATACCCTACCAGTTGAACTACAACATCTACAAGTATAGATTAGAACTAGCTATTGCAAGATCAAAAGATATTATAGCACAGTTTGATATTAACATGATACCAAAGAAGTGGGACATGGATAAGTTTATGTACTATGTAGAAGGTACAGGTATAGCATGGGTAGATTATAACAAAGAAGGTATTGCACTAAATCCACAGCACCAGTCTGTATTAGATATGTCAATCAAGACTATATCTCAGTATATTACTTTGCTAGAGTCTATACTAAACGAATGGGAAAAACTATCTGGTGTAAACAGACAAAGGCAAGGTAGTGTAGGACAATACGAAGGTAAAGGATCTACACAGCAAGCTATTGTACAATCTTCACATATCACAGAAGATATGTTTAGAAAGTTTGAGCATTTAGAGCAAAGAGACTTACAAGCATTACTTGACTACTCTAAAGAAGCTTGGTTGACAGGTAAGAGCGGGGCATATGTAATGCCTGATGGAACTGTAGAGTATTTAACTGTAGATCCGTTATCACACTTAGAGGCAGACTACGGTATATTTGTAACTAACTCTGGTAAGGAGAAAGAGAAGATAGATACTATCAGACAAATGGCTCAGTCTATGATACAAAATGGAATGCCAGCATCTGCTATGGCAGACCTACTAGAACAAGAAAGCTTTACTGAGATTAAGCATAAGCTGAAAGAAGCTGAGAAGTCTATGCAAGAATTACAGCAGCAGCAACAGCAAGCAGAAATGCAAGCTAAGCAGCAGTCAGAACAACTACAAGCTCAAATGAAACAGCAAGAGCTAGATAATGCAAATCAAAATAACGAGCTTGATAGAAAGAACAAGATTGATATTGCAATGATACAAGCTGGTATGGCTGAAAATGCTGGCAAGTTTAATCTAGAGAAAGCTATGATGGATCAAGAAACTAAGTCACAAGAGGTTGCTATCAAGGCAAAAGAAGCTGATGAGGAGGCTAGATCTAACAGAGCTAATGAAGAAATAAAAAGGGAAGCAAACAAGAAGCGTAAGAGTTAATGACGAACGAGGAGCAGATGCAGGTCTTGAAAGAGGCCATCAAGTCAAATTATAAAGGCAGTCTTGCTGAAATTCTACAACCTCAACAGCAACCGCAAGGTCCTGAAGGTGTAGCTATGCAGCAGCAGATGCCTGAAATGCCTGTACCCCCAGCATCCCCTCCGAGAATAAACCCTGCAAGCGCACAACCTCCTGTGCAAGATAATCAAGGACACCTAGTACAATCTTATCAAAGTGCACCTCCTGGCCTGAGAAACTTACCATCAGGACCAGCAGAAGGTATGCTTATACAGAAGATGGAAAAGGGTGGTACTAAAGATCCTAATCCTAAGCAACCTACAGGTTCTGATGACAAGGCAGTAGTATCTGAAAGAACTTTTGACGCTTTTAAAAATCTTGATGTAGTAAAAGATTCTTATGAATTTATTCCTAACATAAAGCCAGATGAGATGCAAGATTATGTTGAATATGATGGCAAATTAGTAGATAAAGAGATTCTTAAAGACTATGAAGAAATTGAAAACCCTGTAATAAGGAAGGGAGTATTGAGTGATATTTTTGATCAAAGGAGGCTGGACAGAGAAGAGTATGTAGGTAGTAATATATTAAAGAGGTATGAAAACTATAAAGATGCTGGTAACGCAGACTATACATATGAGACTGGTAAGGAAATGGCAGATGCTCCAGTCTACAAAGCTATGGATAAGGTGCTTCCTGCACTCGATAAGCTTACTGACGCAGAAATCCAAGAGTTTACACGACTTATAAATACCTTAAGCTCTCCATATACAGAAGCAATGTCTGAGAATGAAGATTTTGGACAAGGTGATGCTTTTAAAATTCTTATGGGTCAAGACCTTTCTGGAATAAAAAAGTATAGAAAAAAGATGGGTCTTACTAAAGGGGACATTTTGGATCTTGTGCAGCCTGGTAAAAATGCTGGTGTAGCTACCAAAGCTCTTGCCTCATCTGCAAAGGCAGTAATAAGACTTAAAGACTTTAAAGATGGTGGATACAAGCCAAAATACCCACAGAAGTTTAACACCGGGGGTATGGATGAAAGGTATGCTGAGTATGAAGAAAATGTTTTTGATACTGATGATGCTTTATCATACGACGATTTTTCAAGAATAGCTAGTAAGTATGGAGATGATGCAGCTTACAATGCATACTATGGAAAGACTGGAAATGTAGCTTTAAAAGATGATTTTATAAAGTCTACCAAAAATATAGGATATAATCCTTATACAGGTAGGTATGCTCCTATAGATCAACTGCAAAAACAGTTTTCTAATGTAGTACCAGAAGGTTATGATTTCCAAACATATGATCCTACATTTATAGAAAAAACTGCTATTGGAGGGGGACAAGGCGTTGTGGTACAAGAGAAAGCAACTAATCCTGATCCACTAGCAGAAGAAAGAGAATTAGGTACATTTACAACAGAGGATTTAAGAGATTTTTCTGGGGCCCCTAAAAACTTTGACACATCTACTTCGAGAAGAAGAATGGGCAGTTTTGGAAGAGCGTGGGCTCAAAATAAATCTGGAGAGATGGGCAAGTTTGCGGAGGATGTAAGCAATATAGCATCTGTTGGAGTAGGAGGCGCTTTGATGGTGCCAACAATTAGCATGCTAGGAACCGCAGGAGCAGCAAACGTTCTTAGACAGACGGGTAGAACTTTACTATCTCCTATGAAAAGATATGGAGCCAAAGCTGCAACAGACTTTGTAAATCTTACTAGTAAATCTCCTGTTGGTCAAACTTTAATGCAAACTGCTAAATCAAAAACAGGAAATATATTGTCAGGATCGTATAATATAATGAAAGGTATGGCTGTTCCGAAAGCATATTCCATTTTAGCCAACCAAGCGCAAAGTGAGATTAAAGGTGAAGCAACTAGGGATAACAGGCTTCAAGCTTTTAAGAAAGCAACAGATGTTGTTCCTCAACTATCAAAGATTAAAGATACATTTAAGATAGGTAAAGATTTATATGATAAAGATTATGATAGTGCGGCTTTAAGAACTGTATCTTTACTTGGTAAGAAAAATCCTATAGTTAATTACGGAACTAAGTTCATTAATAAATTTACAAACACTAATTTAGTTAAAGCTGCACCAGAAGCAGCAGAGAACGTCAAAGGCAAAGTTATTGAAGGAATTAGCACACTTAAGCAAGCATTAACTCCAGAAAACAGACAGATTGCTGGAAATAGATATGGAGGATACAGAAAAAAACTTAGAAAAAAGAGACGCAAGTGATATATAATAAAGACATATCCAAAAACTTATATGTATGTGATATTACTTGTATAATTAACTATTTTTGTAAAAAATTAATATATAGATTATGATAGAACCAGGAGAAGAAGGCATCGGTTTGGATGATATTTCATTTGACGATGTTATTACAGGAGGATCAGAAAGCTCAGAAGTAGCAGATGATCTCGCAATAGACAACCCAAGTGATGAAGCTGAAGAGCTTGACGCGGATGCAGAAGAATTAGAAGAGTCTGAAGACGTAGAGGAAGAAGAGGAGTATGATAACGAAGAGGATGAAGATGAAGACGAAGACTACGACGAAGATGAGGATGAAGATGATGATAGAGAGCCTGTAGCTAATACAGTAGTATCTGAAATATTAGATCAGTTAGGATACGAAACTGATGAAGAGTATGATGATACGACAGAAGGTTTGTTAGCTATGACTCAAGATGTAGGAAAACAAATTGCAGAAGATCAGTTAGATAATCTGTTTGAAAACTTTCCATTAGTTAAAGATCATCTTGAATACGTTCTTAACGGAGGAGACTCTCAAGACTTTATGCAAGCTTATGATCCTAATTTGGATTACGGTAAGGTTGAGCTTGCAGAAGACGACGTAAGAAGTCAAAAAGCTATTTTGTCTGATTACTTTGCCACAAAAGGTCACGAACAAGAGTTTATAAATGAACTGCTTGAGGATTACCAGGATAACGGCAAGTTATTAGATAAAGCAAAAGCTGCACAAGGTGCACTGTCTAAGATGCAAGAAAGTAGTAGAGCTCAGCTAGTACAGCAGAGAAAAGCAGAAAGACAACAGCAACAAGAGCAGCAAGAAGAATTTTGGAATGGTGTGTATGAAACTATTGAAGAAACAGATGAGTTTGCAGGCATTACGGTTCCAAAGAGAGAGAAAAACAAATTTTTTGAATACCTCTCTCGACCAGTGTCACAGGATGGTAGGACACAGCGAGATTTAGATCACGCAGGAGCAGAAATAGAAACTAAACTCGCGATTGATTATTTAATGTACAAAGGTTTTGATTTATCAAAATTGGTAGAGAAGAAAGCTAAGACATCAAATGCTAAATCGTTAAGAGACAGAATTTCTAGAAATGAAGAGCGAGTTAAAAGCGCACGAAAAGCGTCAAGGCGCAAGAGTAAGCAAGTAGACTTAGATGATTTAGATCTTAACTTTTAATTAAAAATGGCAATTTTAAAATGCAACTTAACTTAAATAAAATTAGATAATTATGAGCTTAACAGGAACAAATATAAGCGTTCAAAAGACGTTTTATAATGATTCACAAATGACAGACATGAACAGTCTGGCAAATGCTCTTTTGTCAAAACCAACTGAACTTTCTCCGATTATCACACACTTGTCTGGTAAGGATGATAAGCGTTTCCCATTATCTTTCTTAACTGAAGGAGCTGGTAACGTTCAATCAATCGACAGATTAGAGTATGAATATCGTGTGGCAACCCACAAATTGAGAACTCGTCCATTGGCTGTGACAAATGCGGGCAGTAACTTAGGACAAGGAGGATCAACATTTACGTTGGTATTCCCTGATAAACGATTTGTATTTCCTTACGTATTAGTAAACTCTGCGGGTGAACTAGCACGTATTATGAAAGAACCTACTCCTTATTCAGCAGGAACAGGTTGGGAATACACTTTACAATTAGTAAATCCAGCGGCAGCTACAGTATTAACTTCAGGTTTTACTGCAGGTGATCTTTGGGCACAACTATATGCTCCAGTAGGTGTTGACTTCTCTAGAGGTAACGCTTCTAACTGGCAAGCACCAGGTAAAGTGAGAAACAAAATTACTACAGTACGTAAATCTTACCACATGTCAGGACATGCTAAGGATTATGTAGCTGAGTTTACTTTACCAACTAAAGGTGGTGGTTCTACTAACCTTTGGATGGATTATGAAGAGTATCAGCACATGCTTGACTTTAAAGAAGAGTGTGAGATGTACTACTGGTACGGACAAAAAACTTATGATGCAAACGGTAACACGTTTATGAAAGATGAGAATGGACAGCCTGTTATTGTAGGTCCTGGTTTATTCGAGCAGATCGTAAACACTGATACTTATTCAACTATGACTGAAACTAAGTTGAAAAACATCATTGGTGATTTATTCTATCAAATGACAGATGCTAATCAAAAGCAAGTTACATTGTACACAGGTACAGGTGGAGCTCGTGAATTTGATGAAGCACTTAAGTCTCACTTCTCGTCTAACACTTTCAAAGTAGGTGGTGAGAATAGATTTATAACAGGTAGCGGACGTAACTTAGGATTGACTGGTTACTTCACTACTTACGAGCACGTGGATGGACACGTAATCAATGTGGTTAAATTACCATTATTTGATCATGGTCCTGTTGCACAGGCTCGTGGAAAGCACCCAGTTACTGGTTACTCATTAGAGTCATACCGTATGGTATTTGTAGACCAGTCTAACTATGACGGACAAGCTAATCTTACAATGATCTCTAAGAAAGGTCGTGAGATGATGCGTTGGTGTGTTGCAGGTTCTGTAGTTCCTAGAGGTTTCTCTGGCTCAGACGCAAGAGCATCAGACGTTGATGGTGCAAGTGTACATATGTTGAAGACAGCGGGTATCTGCTTACGTAGATTTGATACTTCGTTGGATATTCAATGTGTAGCTTCCTAATTTAGGGAGTTAAAAGAGGCGAGCATTCGCAAGTCTATATATTGGTTTTTGGTTGAGGTCGTGGGGGCTTAGTGCCCCCACTTCTTCTATTAAAATATTGGAGAGTTATACTTTACATCCACTAATTAACACTTTAAAAGTACTAGATTATGAGTAAAAAAGTTTATTTACGAGCAAAATCGATTAATAATCATTTGCCAAAGGAAATTAACGCAAGCGCTATTAGAAGACTAAGCAGCGTGTATGTAAATCGACAACCACTAAAACCTTTTAGTCCGCAAGACGAGAAGAAGTATTTAGACGGTATGTTAGATGTAGATGGCGGTCACATGGAGTGGCCAAAACACACCAAAAAATTCTGGTCGGAATTTACCATACCAGTAGGCTTTGAAGGTGTAGAACTAGAAGTAGGAAAGACAGAAGATGGATCTCCTATTGACATTACGGATTTTATCAAATATAATTTTGCATTGAAGCATCCTCACGTAGCATTAACAGAAGAAGAAATGAACGCAGATTCAAACAAGCGTTTTTACATTCAAGATCTGGCTAAGAAGGATATGAAGCGTAATAATGATATTCAGGTTAAGAAAGATGCTGACAAGGCATTTATCAAAGTATCTACTGATGAAAAACAAATGCGAAGAGTGTTTAGACTATTAGGAAGTATTGATCCTAAAACTTTGACTAGAGAACAAGTAGAAAACTTACTCTATGATATTAAGGAAAAATCACCTAAGAAGTTTATCAAAGTATCTCAAGATAAACACTTAGAACTGAAAGCAGAAATCGAGACAATGGTATCTGCAGGAGTACTAAGAAAGATAGGTAACCAAGTTATCTTTATTGATGAGGTATTAGGAGAAACAATGGATGACACTGTTATACACCTGAATGACAAAAAGAACTCAGGAAAATTAACTACTTTAAGAGCAAAACTTAAAACACTAGCATCTTAATGAATGTAACTGAAATGCATATAGCTGTACAGCAAGGAGTGGATAAGATTAATTCACTCCAAGCTGACAGTTTGCTATCCGAAGAGATAGACATTGAATTAAACAAAAACATGTTTAGGTTTATCAATACCAAGTATGGTAGAAATAACCTATACAGAAAAGGATTTGAAGAATCCCAAAAAAGAATAGATGACTTACGTACGCTTGTGCGCGAGTATGAAGCTCCTGTATCATTTAAGGAGCAACTAAAGACAAGAATATTTGTTGACACATTTCAATTACCAAATGATTATATGTATTTGGTAAACCAAATGTCAAAGCTTTGGATTAATAATTGTAAAACAATATCATACAACTTAGTTAATCCACCAGCAATTTCGTTCTTTACATTAGATTTAAACAACTTTGTACTTAATAACCAGCTTGGAGATTCTACAGCATTTGTACAAAGTATAGAAATGGTAGCAGATATTACAGGCACAGATCCTACATCTGCTTCAATATGGAGTCCATCAGCTGCATTACTAGCTACAGGCTGGACGCCACAATCATACCCGTCAAATATAGAGGCGGTAAAACAAGACATATTAGATAATTCAGGACCTGGCTTTGATATATATTGGGAAGAATATGAAACACTAAACTTTCCAGGACAGTTTGTAGTTATTGTAGATACAGATCAGCATGACTGGTTTAACTATGATTTATCTGCAGGAAATGTTAGCCACGCAGTAGGTAATCCTGTAGCAGGAGCTACACAACCTGCACAACAAGCAGGACAGGTTATGGATACAACATATTCTGAAAGAAGAGAGCCATTAGAGTTTTCTGCAAGAATACAAGAGGGAAATAGATTCTCTCAACAAGACGACATATTTAAGCTTTTAGATGACCCGTTTAATACAACAAAGCACACTTCTCCATTAACAACAGTGAGAGGTAGATCTATAGACGTATACACTAGTGATATATTTATAATAGATACGCTAAAAATAACGTACATCAGAAAGCCACAAGAAATATCCTTACCTTTGGGGGTAAATTGCGAATTACCAGAGCATACGCATCAAGAAATTGTGTCTATGACAGTAAGTAGCATTTTAGAAGCTATCTCTGATCCAAGATATAAAACAGCGATTGGAGAAGTTACAAAGAATGAATAATTATTAATAGCGGCATAGCCGCATAAATTTTAAAAAAATGGCAAGACAATTGTTAATCGGAGACGGTACTGCAGTAGCATATACTAATGGTCTCTTAGCTGACGGAGCTATTGATATTCAAAAGCTATCTTCAGACGGGCCTACTTCATTAGTTGCAGGAGAAACTATTGCAGATTCTGATCAAATTAGATTTGTACAAGGTGGTCCTTCAGGAATTGATGTAAATATTGTATCTCCTTGGGTTTACGGACGTGACCTACAGGTAGTCAGTGGAAAATCTGGTGCAGCTCAAACTGCAGAAGTAGCTAGAATTGCATTAGCAACTAACGCAACTGCTGCTGGACAGCACACTATTAAAGTAATTAACTTAACTAATGGTGCAGAACCATTTAACTTTAAATCTTACACAATTACTGTAGCTGCGGGTGCAACTCCAACTACACAGTGTACAGCTTTTACTACAGCTATTAATGCTGATTTACCTTACTGGGTAAATAGTATTACTAATAATGGTACAAGCATTGATTTTACTGGTTTTAAGAAAGGTGAGGTTAAAGCTGACGGATCTGTACAAGAAGAATTAGTTCACATAGACTTTGCATTTGAAGCTATCGATGGTAATGGTAATGGAACAGCTGATACTGTAACTTATCAAACTGCTGGAGATAGAGGTGTAGGTGATGGATTCTATATCAAAGAAATGGAAGAAGAATTAAGAGGTATTAATTATGGTTTCTACAATAGAGTAGAATTACCTAACACTCCAGCTCAAAGTGCTGATACAAGTGTTGCATATGATATGTATCACATTGTATCTACTAAAGATGGAAGCTCAAGCTCTCAAATTCATGGTGTAGATAATTTAATTGAAATCTATATTGCATTCAAGTCAGGTGATGCTGATGGTGTAATATTTGAGAACAAATTAAATGGGTATACAGGTTCTGTAGGATTTGCTCCAGTAATATTATAATTTATTAACTTTTAAAAACAAATAAAAATGGCACATCC
>VMHT01218746.1_pt1 | contig 41203 bp, 46 predicted proteins | sample 4693611 | NCBI WGS metagenome assembly VMHT01 (sample SAMN12280063, study PRJNA550983) | marine metagenome | isolation source: seawater sampled from same location over 5 years 0.02-0.2 micron viral filtrate | place: USA: collected off the coast of southern California halfway between the port... ...
GGCGCACCTTTTAAAGAGTCAACGCAAAGACCTGAGTCATCAGCTATTGCTGGAAACCCTGAAATAGTTGCTGCATGCTTTGCTTTAATAACCGCATTATCATAGAAAGTAGCGCCGTCTTCGACGGGGCTATCAATTCCTAGGTCTTGCAAAGAATAAAACTGCCAATTTAAAGGCGCTAACAGGGTTTCAAATTCTCTTAGTTTCCCTTGATTGGAGGTGGCTATGACAACTTTCAATTCCTTGCCTTAACTCTGTACAAAGCAATTTCGGTTAAGAGGTTAGGGGAAGCTTTCATAAACGATTGTTCTTCTCCGTTAAAACTTAAAAGTCGTCTATCAAGAATGTCTGCACCGTGGTCTTCGCATAACTTTTCAAAATCCTTTAAAGAGCATAAGTGTATGTTCGGTGTTGAATACCAATCGTGTGGAAGGGCAGAAGATATCGGCATCGTGCCGCCAAGAATGAGCTGTAGGCGACATCGCCAATTTGCAAAGTTGGGGATACTGATTATTGCCTCTTTGCCTATTCTAGTGATTTCTTCTAGAGCAACTTCAGGCTTTCTTAATGCTTGTATCGATTGGCTCATAATAACGGCATCAAAACTTTGATCTTGAAAGTTACTCAAACCCGAATCAATATCTTGATCGATAACGCTGACGTCTTTTTGCAGACATTCTTGAATTTTTTGATGATCTATTTCTAAACCTAAACCTTTTACTTGATTATTTTTTTTTAGAAATGCCAAGAGGGAGCCGTCACCGCATCCTAGATCAAGGACTCTGGCATTGGTGTGAATAAAATTACCTATCAACTTATTCATTTTTCTCTAAGAATGTTTCTATTGCGCTATCGTATGTTTCACTTGGCATTAAAAAAGCATCGTGACCGTGTGGAGAATCTATTTCTAAAAAGGAGACGTCTTTTTCAGCTTCAATAAAAGCATTGGCTAACTCTCTGGATCTTTCTGGTGAAAATCGCCAGTCTGATGAAAACGCTATAAGAAGAGTTTTCGCTGTGACTGCTTTAAAGGTTTTGGCTAAATCTCCCTCATGAGACTCAGCAGGATCAAAATAGTCTAAAACTTTGGTCATAAGCAAGTAAGTATGCGCATCAAATCTATTAGAAAAACTTTCACCTTGATACCTTAAATAGCTTTCTACTTCGAACTCGACATCGTAGGAGAAATTCACTTCTCCTTTTTTCATATCTCGCCCAAACTTCTCTCGCATTGCATCATCTGATAGGTAAGTAATGTGACCAAGCATTCTTGCAAGCCCCAAGCCCGTCTTGGGAAGTTTATCCTCAGAGTTATAGTTGGGATCAGCAAGGATGGCTTGTCTGGCTATTTCATTAAAAGCAATATTCTGGGCGCTCAACTTAGCCGCTGCGGCTATTACCACAATTTTTTTAACAAGGCCGGGGCAATCTATGGACCATTGTAAAGCTTGCATGCCGCCTAGACTGCCGCCAACCACAGCATACCAATAGGGCAGTCCGAGATGAGTACGTAACAAATCTTGGCTTTTGACCCAGTCTTCAACTGTTACCATGGGGAAGGAGGAGCCGTAAGCTATGTTGTTTTCCGGATTAATGGAATTTGGACCCGTGCTACCGTGGCAGCCGCCCAAATTATTGCAACCAACAATGAAATATTTGTTCGTATCAAACGCTTTATTTGGACCGACCATATCATCCCACCAGCCTTTTTTATCGTCTTCACTCAACCCTGCTACATGGTGATTGCCGCTGAGGGCATGACAGATGAGAATCGCGTTATCTCTTGCTTCATTTAGTTCTCCGTAAGTTTGATAAACCATTTCAAATCCTTGAAGGGTTTTGCCTGATTTCAAGGCAAAAGAATCTTTATGAATAAAACTTTTTGTTTCTACTCGACCTAGCGAATCGTTTGACATTATATGAACCGAGGTAATTCTAAGTTTGCGCCTAGAGTGAGCAGAATTCTATCGATCTGTATTAAGAGAAAAAATACAATGATCGGTGAAAAGTCTATTCCCGAGAATGAAGTAAATCTCTGAAAAGGTAACAGCAAAGGTTGCGTGAGACCATGACATATATTCAGAAAGGAATTATTTGACATGGGCGCTAACCAACTTGCAAATATTGAGATAAACAAACTATATCTAATTATTTGCGAGGCCATATATAAAGAGCCAATAGCCGCCCAAGATAACGCATCCATTGTGTCGAAGATCTGGTCGGCACTAAAAATTAAATTAAACAGACCGAATTTTGCCAAAACTACCAGAGCCAATGCAGACAAATCTATTCCAAACAAAATAGGCAAAACAAATCTGAAAGGCTTAACGAAGGGTTCTAAATACTTAAAGGAATTTGAAACGATTGGATTATTAAAGCTTAATTGAAACAATCTAAAGAGCAGATACAGCAAAAAAATTGCTGAAAAGAAATTTACCAACGCTATAAGAAAAAAGTTATTCGCCATTTTATTCGTTCAGTTTTTTTGATCTTTCAATTGCGTTATTGATTGCTTGTGAAATGATCTCATTAATTCCAGCAGACTTCATTGTATTTAGAGCTTCTTCTGTAACACCTTTTTTTGAGGCAACTTTATTTTGAACTTCAGCAAATCCACCTGATTCATTCTCTTGAAGCAATTCTCCGGCAGTGAACATAACTGATGCTAGGTCTTTATCGGATATGGATAAACCATTATCCGCTGCAAGCTTACTCATTGTTTCTGCTACAAGAGCAAAATAAGCTGGCCCAGCACCGTAAATAGCTGTGAATGCATCAATATCTTTCTCTTCCAATACGTAAGTACTCCCTAACTCAGAAATAATCACTTCGGTTTCATCAACCAATGCCTTATCTCCCATTGCCGCAATGGCGATGGGTCCGTTTTTAAAACCTATTCCAAGAGAAGGCATGGTTCTCACGATATTCTTATAACCACCTGCCAGATTGATGAGCTTACTTCTTGAGATGCCAGCAACAAAAGAGATCACTAATTGGTTCTGTAATTGTGAGGCAATGCTAGAAAGAACCTCTGCAGTTATATTTGGCTTTACGGTTATAAAAATTACATCACATTTTTTTGCTAAATCTATAGTTTCTAACTTTTCTGCTGCTAGGTTTTCAGCGGCTTGATTAATCGAAAGGTTTGAATAAAAAATATTATAAGAACCGGACAAAGTTTTAATTGCCTGTAAAGCTAGGTTTCCGCATCCTATAAAGCCTATGTTTTGTTTACTCATCGTTTGCCAAATATTGATTCTCCAACTCTAATCATGGTTGATCCGTGCTTAATGCCCAACTCAAAGTCTTGTGAGGTTCCCAAAGAAATCTCATCAGCAGGAGAATAATAATTTTTGAGTTGATCGCTAAGCATATTCATTTTCTCATATTCTTTTTCATTAATCTTTCCATCTACCGGAGCAGAAGGGAGCGCCATCAAACCTTTAAGTTCCAGGCATTTCGATTCAATAACAATATCCGCCAGAGGCATCAGCTCATTTTCATTTATGCCCGACTTGCTCTTTTCTTCACTGACATTAACTTGGATTAAAACCTTTAGATTTTTACCAGCAGCATCCAGCGCATTAACAATTTTTGCCCTATCAATAGTATGCACCCAAGAAAAATATTGAGCTATTTGCAAACTTTTTTTTGATTGAATGTTGCCAATAAAATGCCAATCTATTTCTTTTGAATTAATGGATGAAATCTTTTCAACAGATTCTTGCAGATAATTTTCGCCAAAGTTAGTCAACCCGCAATGATGAGCTGCAGCGATTAAATCAGTACTTTTCTTTTTTGAAACCGCGATTAACTTTATCTCTTCCAAAGATCGACCCGCCTGAGCTGCAGCAGATTTTATTTTGTCGTTAATTTTTTCAATATTGTCTGAAATATCCATTACATTTTTTCAGGAGCAACTATCCCTAAAATACCTAATCCATCTTTAATTACTGCTTGTGTTGCCAAAGAAACAGCAATCCTTGCATTTCTTGAATTGTCATCCTTATCCAAGATTGGATGAGAGTTGTAAAACGAATGAAAGATAGCTGCTAAGTCTCTGAGGTAAAAACATAAAGAATGGATTTCTCTTTTGTCAAAACATCGCTCAAGAGTCTGTTGGTAGCTGTTAATTTGTGAAACAAGCTCATTTTCTTTTTCAGAAGACAAAGATGATAGGGCTTTGGAGCCATCTGAATTAGAGAAATTAAAACCCCTTTCTGGTAATTCTTTCATCAAGCTGCAGATTCGAGCATGAGCATATTGAATGTAGTAAACGGGATTATCTTTATTTTTCTTTTTAGCAAGCTCAATATCAAACTCAAGTGTTTGATCTGACCTTCTTTCTAAAAAGAAATACCTTACAGCATCTACACCCACCTCATCGATAAGTTTCTTTAAGGTCACAAAATCGCCTGATCTTGTAGACATGGCAACTTTATTTTTTCCTCTTATTAAAGAAACAAACTGTATAAAAATCGTTTTGAGTTTTTTGCTATCGTAGCCCAGACCTTTCAACGAAGCATTAATTCTAGGTAGATAGCCATGATGATCTGATCCCCATAGATTTATCATTTCATCAAATTTTCTATCAAATTTATTCTTGTGGTAAACCAGATCAGAGGCAAAATAAGTTGGTGCTTCGTTCTCTCTAATTAAAACCCTATCTTTTTCATCACCAAAATCCGTTGATTTATACCAAATAGCTCCGTCTTTATCGTAACTAAGATCTTTTTTGCTGAGATAATTTAGTGTTTTATTAAATTCTGATTTTTTAGAGTCTTTAAAAAGACTAGACTCAAAAAAGAAATCATCATGGAACGTATTAAATTCTTTCAAGTCGGTTTTGATGCCATCCAAAATTTTTGTGAGTGCAAATTTTCCTAACTCTTCAAAATCAGATAGCTCTTTTTTTGCCAAAATGAGCCAATCGTCAAAATTTGTTGGAAGTTTTTTTGGAAGAGTAAACTCGTATTTATTTTTTTTATTCTTTTTTAAATCACTCGCGAGACTTTTCAAATAATCCCCCTGATAACACTCTTTGGGTAATTTAATCTTTTCACCACCAAGCGACAGATAATTGAGCAAAAGACTAAGGCCGAGAGTCTCTATCTGTAACCCTTGATCGTTCACGTAATATTCTTGCGTTACTTCACTTCCTGCTTTGGATAAAAGATTTGCTAAGGCTGAACCCAATGCAGCTCCTCTCCCGTGACCAATATGAATAGGCCCAGTTGGATTGCTGGAAACATATTCAATCAATATATTCTGTTTAGCTTTGCCTTTAATTAAGAAAGACTCCTCCCGCTCTAAACATTCTTGAATAAAAATATATTTTTGCTCAGAGGTTAAATAAAAATTTAAGAATCCTGCTCCTGCGATCTCAATTTTAGTTATCCAGTCATTTTTTTTGAGGTTCTGAATTAATTTTTCAGCAATTTGTCTAGGATTATCTTCAGAATTAGCAGCAAGTTTCATACAAATATTTGAAGTCCAATCTCCAAAATCAAGATTTTTGGGTTCAAAAACCTCAATTTGGGATGCCTTTGTGACTCCTTTGAGATTTGATGATTTAATTTCTTCAAAAAGAAGGTTTTGAATATCTTCTTTCAATCTTTAGCTCTGCTTTGATATTCGCTAGTTCTGGTATCAATTTTAAGGATATCTCCAATCTCAATGAATAACGGGACTTTTACTTCTACACCATTTTTAAGAATAGCGGGCTTCGTTGCTCCTGTAGCAGTATCCCCTTTAAAACCAGGCTCAGTTTCTGTTACTTCCATTTCAACAAATGTATCGAGCTCAACAGATAAAGGTGAGCCTTCAAATATTAAAACTTCATAAGATTCACCTTCTTCCATCCATTGAATTGAGTCGCCGAGATCACCTTTAGAGAAAGTTTCTTGATCGAAACTGTTATTGTTCATCATTACAACCTCTTCGCCGCTTTCATATAAAAATTGCATGGGTATATTCTCAAGATCTGCCTTTTCAAGCGACTCCCCAGTTTTGTATGTTTTCTCCCATACTCTATTGGATTTTAAATTTTTGAATTTCACACGCATTACCGCTTGCCCTTTACCGGGTTTATGAAATTCATGTTCAAGAATCTCACAAGGATCTCCTTCAACAATAAGTTTTTGTCCATTTTTGAACTCATTTGTACTAATAGAAGCCATAGGGAATTTTACATTAGAGTGACAAATAATTTCATAGATAGATGTTGATTTTTTATATGATTTCCAATAAAAGAAAAACTAATAAGTTTGTTGCTTTGATAAGTTATTCTTACTAAAGTAGATAACGAAAAAAAATCCGCCCAGCAAAAATTTAAGTATTAATTTTTGTTGGCTTTCTTTTAGGGAGATGAAATGTTTAGTAAAACAGTTAAAAAATTGAAAGTTACTGTCTTTATTATTGCCTTTTCTTTTTCAGGAACGCTTTTTGCGCAGCTTCAACCGGTTTTACAAGTAAATGATGAAAGAACTGAAAGAGCTGCAACTTCTCAAACTGCTATAGATGGTTTTCAAGATAAAACAGATAAATTATCAGCTGAATACAAAATAGTCAGCAAGCAAATTGAGGGGTTAAAGGTTTACAACGCACAGAAAAGAAAACAAATAAAAAGACAAGTCGAAAGAATGGAAGAAATCGAAACAACCATGAAAGATGCTTCAGTTCTTCAGAGACAAATTCCACCTTTATCAAGAAGAATGTATGAAGGGCTAAAAAGTTTTATCTCTTTAGACTTACCATTCAGGCTTGGCGAAAGAGAAGAAAGATTATCATTTATTCAGAAAGCTTTAGATAACCCAACCGTTTCTCCCGCGGAGCAATTAAGACAGGTTCTTGAAGGTTATACAGTAGAATCTGAATATGGAATGAAAATGGATACTTATAAGGACACAATCACAATTGATGGCCAAGATCGAGAAGTTAACATTCTTAGAGTAGGAAGATTAGTTTTAGCTTATCAAACATCTGATCTCGATCAGACTGGGGTATGGAATAAAGAGACAAGTACTTGGGAAGAACTGCCATCCAGGTACAGAAATCCTGTAAAAAACGGTATTCGTATAGCTCAAAAACTTCAAACAGTTAACATTCTAGAGATGCCAATTCCCGCAGCTGAGGTGGTCCAATGAAAAAAATATTATTGATATTCATCATTGGGTTATTCTTGAACCCACTTTTTTCTCAAGAAGAGGAGAAGCCAGAATCTGCAGCTGCTACACTTGATGAGTTATTGGAACTTGTCAAACAAGGTAGGTTTGCTGAATCAGAAGAAGCTTCAGAAAGAGAAGACAGATTCAAAACTGAAAGAAATAGACAGCAAAAACTATTAGCCGATGCAAAAGCTGAAAGAGCTCGTCTCGAGAGAATAGCTGAAGAACTGGAAGCGCAGTTTGAAGCCAATGATGCAAAGCTGGTAGTTCTTGAAGAACAACTTAAAGAAAGACTAGGTTCTCTTTATGAAATGTTTGGACACCTACAAAGCACCGCAAGTGACTCATTAGCAAGGTTCGAAGAATCAATCACGGCAGCTCAATTTGGTAAAGATAGAGAAGTATTCCTATCTGATTTAGCTAAAAAAATGAGTGAAGGTGTATCTTTGGCATCAATTCCAGAGTTAGAAAGACTTTGGTTTGAGTTATTGAGAGAATTGCAAGCATCCGGATCAGTAGAAAAATTTAATGCAACTGTTGTTGATAATAACGGTAATGCAACTGAAGAGGATGTTGTTAGGGTTGGAACTTTCAACGCCGTTGCTGAGGGAAGTTACTTAAGTTACTTAAAAACTAGAGGAGCTTATGAAGTTCTTCCAAGACAACCTGCAAGATATACCGGTGGCACATATGACTTATTGGACGAAAGTTCTGGATTTGTGCAATTTGGAGTTGATCCGACAGGACCTCAAGGTGGCACCTTGCTTTCTAATCTAATTACACTCCCGACTTTTAGTGAAAAAATTGCGCAAGGAAGATTTGTTGGGTACTTGATTCTAGTCTTACTAGCCATATCCGCGGCAGTTTTCATATGGCGTTTTTATATTTTATATGGGGTAAGAAGGGGAGTTAACGCTGAGGCTACAGGCAAAGGTTCCGGAAACAATGCATTATCAAGAGTCATGAAAGTAGCTGAAGATGCAAAAGATGCTGATACAGAAACTCTCGAACTCAAGATGGCTGAACAAATTCTTGCAGAAAGACCGGCTATAGAAGCATACATTTGGGTGGTTAAATTAATCGCTGCAGTTGCGCCGCTTCTTGGATTATTTGGAACGATCATCGGTATGATTAATACATTCCAAGCAATTACCTTGTTTGGAACAGGTGATCCAAAAACTATGGCTAGCGGTATTTCAGAAGCGCTTGTCACAACATGGTTAGGATTGATGTGTGCTATACCATCCGTCTTCATGGCAGCTATCCTTGCTAATTATTCAAAAGGTATTTTGTCTATCATTGAAGAACAAAGTACTGGAATGGTGGCTGCAAGATCCGAAGGAAAAGCCTAGCGTTTAGATATGAGTTGGTTTTACGATCTTCAAGACCTCCTTTTCGAGTTTCTTGAAAAAGGGGGTCCTGTAGTTCTTCTTATAGGAGTCCTCATTATGGTTATGTGGATTCTTATCTTTGAGAGATTATGGTTTTTTAGGTTCTCAAAACCACAACTTATTCAAGATGCACGAGATCAGTGGGATCAAGTAAGATCTGAAAATGGCGGTCCCGGAAGAAAATCTTGGGAAGGTCATATGATAAGAAGTATGCTTATTTCTCAGGCTAGTACATCAATAAATTCAAATATAGATTTAATAAAAGTATGCACAGCCGTTGCTCCTTTATTTGGATTATTTGGAACAATCACCGGAATGATGGAAGTATTTCATATTCTTGCTGTCACAGGCGGTGGAGATGCTAAGGCTATGGCAGGTGGTGTAGCTAGGTCTACAATACCCGCAATGGCAGGTTTATTTGCCTCCATCCCGGCCTTGTTAGCTTTAAGATCTATTGACCAAGCAGCTAAAAAGAACATAGAGATTCTTACAGAAAGATTAACTTACGATAAAAAATTTGATGTAATTTAAAGAGGATAAATAATGAGAAGAGCACCTATAAGCCAAGCGGTAGCAGAAGAAGAAGAAATAAATATTACACCTATGTTGGATGTAGTATTTATTTTGCTTATTTTCTTTATTGTCACAGCAAATTTTATTAAAGAGCCTGGTCTTGAAGTAAACAGACCAGACTCAGAAACTGCAGAGCCTACAGAAAATGCTGCAATTTTGATCGCTGTAGGTAACGCTGGTGAAATATATATGGATGGCAGGAGAATTGATAAGCGTCAGGTAAAGGCAAATGTCGTGAGATTGCTAGCAGAAAACCCTCAAGGATCAGTAGTAATTCAAGCTGATGAAAAAGCCACTGCAGATACAATCATGGCTGTAATGGATGGCGCTAGAGAGGCTGGCGTTTATAACATTTCTCTCGCATCGGAACCCCAATTTTAATTATGGCAATTGGTCTAAATAAAAAAGATTATCAAAAATACGGTCTCATTGCCGCAGGCGGAACTTCCTTTGCAATTTTCTCTCTGCTATTTATGGCTGCATTAATTGCTACCGGAGATGTCTCACTCGATGATATCAATACCAGAAAAATAGCTGATTTCCTTATGCCGGAAAGAGAACTTGAGCTGATGGATGATTCTATGGAAAGACCTGAAGAACAAGAACCTCCACCAGACATGCTGCCTCCAGATGTTGAGATGGATACTATGGAAGATTTATCAGGAAACATAGCTCCCAAATTTAATTTTAAGGCTAGGAGACAGGGAGTCTTTGCAGATGGAGCTTATGTTCCTATATTTCAAATCCCTCCTCAGTATCCAAGAAGAGCTGCTGAAAGAGGAATAGAAGGTTGTGTGGTTGTTGAATATACCGTTACTAATATGGGCACGGTGAGAGATCCTGAAGTTATAGCAGCCAATCCTTCTGGAATATTTAATAGCTCAGCAAAAAGAGCTGCACTAAAATATAAATATAAGCCCATGATAAGAGATGGCGTCGCTGTGGAAGTTCCTGGAGTTAAACAACGAATAACTTTTATTTTAGAGGGGGAGGGCAAGGGGCCAGATTATATCCCTCAAAATTGTCTAGAAATGTATTGATATGATTAAATCTCTTTTATTAATTTCATTATCTTTTATTTCCTTTTCTGCATTTGTTCAAGAGGAACAGTCGAAAGAGAAGCAGATTCTTTTTCCCGAGTACAACCTCGATGATTGTTTAAAGAGTCTTGATATCAATAAAGCCAGCAAAAGAAGATCTGCAAAAACTTTAAGTAGATCCGTCCAAAGAATAATGGCTAATGTTTTCCCTCTTTTAGAAGAAGAACAATGGGATGAAGCTCTATTATTATTAGATCAAATTAAAGGGCTTGAAAAAGCTACTGACACTGATTTGGCTCAAATGTGGTACTACTATGCTTATGTTCATTTCTCTCAAGATAACCTTAGACTTGCAAAATACGATTACCAACAATTTTTAGCTATTCCTAATACTGATCCCAGACTTAAGGCCGGTGTAATTTTTAGCCTTGCTCAAATAGCATATTCTAGCGAGGACTACAGAGATACTATTAGGCGCTTAAAAGAATGGCTTGCTTTAGAGGAATCTCCTAGTTCAACGGGTTTTGACATCATGGCCGCTGCTCACTGGCAACTAAAGGAAAAAAAACTAGCCTTAAAAAATGCTGAGACTGCAATGTGTATTTCTAAAGCAAACCAAAAAATTCCGCGCGAAGGAACTTACAATTTATTAATAGCCTTGTATAACGAAATTGAAGATACACAATCAATGTTAAATCTTTATGAAGAGCTTGTAAGCTTTTACCCAAAGAAAAGATATTGGGTTCAGCTCTCAGGAATTTACGGTGAATTTAAAAAAGAATCAAAACAACTAGGCGCTTTAGAAGCAGCCCATGACCAGAGACTTCTGGACAAAGAAAATGAGTACATTGTTTTATATCAACTTTTAATGAGATCTGAAGCACCTTATAAAGCAGCAAAAGTAATTGATTACGGAATCAAAGAAGAATTCGTTGAAGAGAATGAAAAACATCTTAAATACTTAGCACAAGCATGGCATTTATCACAGGAGTTAGACAAAGCAGAACCCGTTTATAAAAAGGCTGCTGAAAAAGCCAAAGACGGAGAATTATATGTTTTCTTAGGACAGATTTACCTCGCTACCGATAGATTAGATATGGCCTCAAAAAGCTTAAAAAAAGGCCTTGAAAAAGGAAAGTTAAAAGACCCTGTATCAGTGAATATTTTGCTAGGGCAGGTTGCCTATGAACAGCAAAAATTTGATGAGGCTACGACATTTTTTAGAAAATCTCTCGATAAAGTCAGCGATGTAAAAGGGAAAAACGAAGAAGATACATATAAAAAGCAAGATAAGCTCAGAAACCAGGCTCTTAAGTGGCTCACGTACACTGAGAACGAAAGAGAAAGAGTTAGGATTCTTAACTTAAGAAGAAAAGATTTAGAAGAAAACGCCTAAGGATTTTTTGCGTACTTTATCAAAGCGCAGTTTATTCCAGAGCCTTCGTCAAAAAAGTCTTCTCTTTCAATTTCCTTCCAGCTTTCCCAATCAAAATCAGGCAGACTTACATCTCCTTCTACTTTTACATCAACCTTAGTCAGGTATAGCGTATCTGCAAAAATTTCCCCATTTTTATAAATCGCATAACCCCCGATCAAGAAAATATCTTTATCTGGAAATTTTTCTTTTGATGAATTTATTGCTTCTTCCAATGATCTAATTATTTCGCAGCCATCTGCTGAATTCAATGTAGTTGAAACAACTACATTTTCTCTATTTGGTAAAGCTTTTCCTATCGATAAAAAAGTATTTTTACCCATTATCACTACTGAATTACTTGTAATTTTTTTGAATCTTTTTAGATCCTCAGATATTTGCCAAGGTAGGGAACCATTCTTTCCGATGAAACCATTTTTAGAAACGGCAACAATTAGACTTAAAGTCATCAGACGGCAATAGGAGCTGAAATTGCGGGGTGAGGATCGTATTCTTTAATTTTGAAATCTTCATACGAAAAATCAAAAAGATCCTTAATATCTTTATTTATTTCGAGGCTAGGTAATTTTTTAGGCTCTCTTTCAAGTTGTAATTTGGCTTGATCAAGATGATTGTGATACAGATGTGCATCACCTAAAGTCAAAATAAATTCCTTTGGCTTTAGGTTGCAAACTTGTGCAATCATCATTGTTAAAAGAGCATAGGATGCAATGTTGAACGGAACTCCAAGAAAGACATCCGCACTCCTTTGATATAACTGACAAGAAATTTTTCCGTCTGCCACGAAAAATTGAAAGAGTATATGACAAGGCGGCAATGCCATTTCATCAATTAGGGAAACATTCCATGCGCTCACTATATGGCGTCTAGAATTTGGATTATTTTTTATGTTTTCAATGACTTGAGTTAATTGGTCAACTTTTTTGCCGTCATGAGTTGGCCATGATCTCCATTGAGATCCATAAACCGGTCCTAGCTCTCCATTTTGATCTGCCCACTCATCCCAAATAGTTACTTTATTATCTTTCAAAAATTTTATATTTGTTTCTCCTTTTATAAACCAAAGCAATTCATAAATGATAGATTTTAGATGTACTTTCTTAGTTGTTAATAATGGGAAATTATTTTCTAAATCAAACCTCAATTGTTCTCCAAAAATACTTCTTGTTCCTGTGCCGGTTCGATCTTCTCTATCAACGCCTTCGTTGATAATTTTTTTCACTAAATTTAAATAATTTCTCATGAAGATTTCTTTCTATAAGCAAAGATCATTAAAGATATACCTATTATTAACATAGGTAAACTCAAAAGCTGACCTCTTGTAAATATTTCCAATAAATCAAACCCTATGTGTGCATCTGGTGTTCTAAAGTTCTCTGTAAAAATTCTTACAGCTCCATAGCCGCTCAGAAATAAACCAGCTATAGACCATCTTGGAGGATTAGTTCGTGCAAACAGGTAAAGCAAAATGAATAGAATAAACCCTTCGCTAAATGCTTGATAGAGTTGAGATGGATGTCTTAAAAGGCCCTCAGGATCATTTGAAAAAATGACTCCCCAAGAAACTTCAGTTGGCCGTCCTAATAATTCTCCCCCCATAAAATTTCCTACCCTGACTGACCCAAGGCCTATAGGGAAGCAGATAGCGTAATGCTCCATTACATCAGAGAACTTGAGGTTAAACTTTCTACCGAATAAATAAAAGGAAAAGAGAACTCCGATCAAACCTCCGTGAAAGGATAGGCCGCCCTCCCAGATTCTTATAATTGATAAAGGATCGTAAATTAATTGATCAGGCGCATAAAAGACCATGTAACCAATTCTGCCGCCTAAAATTGCTCCTAATATCCCATAAGTTAAATAGTCTTCAGCTTGCGCAGGTGTCAATCTTCTGCTTACTTTACCAATTCTTTTGGCAGCAAAATTTACTCCTAAAATCGCAACTAACCATGAGATGCCATACCAGTAAACTGGCCACCAACCTACCACAGGAATTGGAATATAAAATGCAACCGGGTCGATATTTATAATCATAAAAAAGTTGAATAAAAGACCCTAAATGCAGCAAGGATTACCAAAATTGCAAAAGCTTTTTTTAAAATGGCTCCTTGAGTGTTTGAGGACAAGTTTGCCCCAACCCGAGCGAAATAAATACTACTCAATCCAACAATTAAAATGGCAGGATAAAAAGCTGCCCCAATAAGATAATCTAATTCTTTAGCAGCCTCTGGAACAAATAAAAAGACTGCTACAGAGCTTGATAGAGCAAATGAAAATCCCATCACAGAAGATGTACCAATTGCTTTATGCATAGATAATCCTCTAAATTTAAAATAAGGAATCATCAAAATACCTCCGCCGATTCCTACAATTGAGGTTAAAGAGGCTATTGCAGCAATGACAAGTATTAGCTCTGCTTTATTTATTTGTTTAGAAGTTTGTCTTGGAGAAATATCAAAAATTAATTGTAAGGCTGCCAAAGTTAATGAAACAGCAATGATAATTTGAAGGGATGTGCTTTCGAAAAAGAAAGAGATATATCTTCCCAAGAAAGCAAAAAGTAATCCCGCTAAAAAAATAATCCTTAAAACATCCGTATCTACATTTCCATTCTTATAATGAGTTCTGGCAGCATTGGGAATCACTAAAGCCATTGTCATCATTGAAGTACCAGTTGCTAAGAATGGGATAATTTCTTTAGGGAAGTTTAAAAATTCAAATAAGAAAATGTACGCTGGCACTAAAACGATACCAGATCCAATACCAAAGAAACCTGAAAGTAGCCCTGCAAAGATACCTAGAAACAAGAGAGCTATGGTTATTTCAATCATTACGTGCATTATCTATGATAGAGGTGCTCTGATAAACTTCTTTCCAAAATAATATGTGTCTCATTCTTACTGCTATAAATCCTAATTCTGAGTTTAAGCTTGTCTTAGCTTCAAATCGCGATGAGTTTTATGAAAGACCAACAAAAAATATGTTTTGGAGGTCAAACAAAAATATTCTTTCTGGAGAGGACGAGCTTAAAAAAGGGATGTGGTTAGGCCTCAATAAAAAAGCAAGTCTCGCAGCGGTTACTAACGTCAGGGATCTTTCTGATGAAGAGGCTCTTAATCAACCTGAAAAAAAAGAATCCAGAGGCGACCTCGTAAAAAACTTCCTTGAGGAAAACATATCCATAAATGATTATTCAAAAAAAATTATTGGATCAAACTATCAAGGATTTAATCTGATTCTCATAAAAGATTTCAAGTTAAGTATTATTTCTAGCGAAGGTACAGAATTAGATGAGCAAAGTGAAGGGATCTTTGTTTTAGGTAATAAAAAATATGATTCAAAAAGTGAAAAACTCTTAAGTGCAAAAAATGATTTTAGTGATGTTCTTAAATCTCAATTAACCCATCAAAGACTGCTTCAGTTGATGTCTGAACCAGCTAATGAACCTTTTACTTTTTCAAATACATTCATCAAAGGCAATCATGGCAATGAATTCAATGCGCGTTTTATAAATTCAGACATTTACGGAACGAGAGCAACGACTATCATAACAATTGATCAAGAAAACTTATGTTTAATTACAGAGAGAGTCTTCGATGACAAGGGCTTTGTAAAAGAAAATAAGTTTGAATTTACTATAAAAAATGAAAGAGTTTCCTGAAGGCTACAGAAAGAATGTGGCTGTCATTGTTAGAGATCCGTCAAATGGAAAGTTACTTTTTTGTCGAAGATGCGAAACAGACAATTGGCAATTTCCACAAGGTGGCATTGATAATGGAGAAGATGCCACGGAAGCTATGTACCGAGAACTATATGAGGAAGTAGGGCTTGGTAAAGATGATATTAATATTGTGGCTATTTCAAAAGAATGGATAACTTATGACATACCAACATCAATTAGATCTTACGTTTTGGGAGGTAAATTTAAAGGCCAGATTCAAAAATGGTATTTTGTGGATCTCGTTTCCTCAAAAGAAAACATAGACTTAAACCAGGATACTAAGCCAGAATTTGATAGATATGAATGGGTCACATATTGGTATCCTTTAGGAAAAATTATTGATTTTAAAAAGGAAGCATATAGAAAGGTACTTTCAGAATTCGCTGAGCAAATGGAAAGATGAAATTACACGTTTTTGATTTGGACGACACTCTCCTTTGCGGAGACTCTGAGGGAGCATGGATAAATTTTTTATCAACAAAAGGTTTCTTTGTTAACGATGACCATGCTTCAATAATGAATCAGTTTGAACTAGATTATCGTTCCGGTAATTTTGATTCAGAAAAATATTGTCTTTATATACTGAAATCCATGCAGGGTCTTCATGAAAAGGAATTATCAAAATTATCCGATGAATTTATTGAAGAGTATTTCGATCAATTAGTAGATCAAGTTACCTTTAATCTTCTAGACAGGATTGAGAAAGAAGACCTATCAATTATTGCTACCGGGGCTATGGATTTTTTAGGGAATAAATTTTCCGGCAAATTTGGCATTCAAGACTGCATTGCGACTAAGACAGAGATCATTAACAATAAAATATCTGGCAAGCTAGACGGTTCACCAAACTTTGGTATTGAAAAGAAAGCCAACGTTGAAGAATGGTGCAAACGCAAAAGCATCTCTAAAGAAGAAATTATTTTTTATACCGATTCTATAAATGATTTTCCTCTAGTTGAGCTTAGCCCCAAAAATGTAATTGTTAGCCCTGATGATAAGCTAGAAAAATTTGCTCAGGAAAATAAATTAGAAATTATTTATCGTTAACATATTAAAATAAATATATGGAAGATCTTAAAGAACAATTTGATTTTTTTTGCAGAGAAAAAAATGTAATTGATTTAACAAGAGGAAAGCCATCTCCAGAACAGCTGAATTTATCCGAAAAGCTCGATGGTATTTTGGACGGTAATTTTATCCAAGACGGCATAGATCTAAGAAACTACGGCGAAATAAAAGGCCTGCCTTCTGCTAGAAAGCTTGGCGCTGAGTTATTGGATTATTCTGAAGAATTTATCCTTGCCTCCTCAAATAGCAGCTTAACTCTGATGGGCAATCTTTTATCAGCCTTCCTTTTTAATGGCAGCGGGGATGCTCCTTGGAATGAATTGGAGACTATTTCCATAATTTGTCCAGTTCCTGGCTATGATCGTCATTTTGCGCTATGTGAAAAACTTGGGATTAAGATGATAAAAGTTCCACTAACTGGGGATGGTCCCGATATGAATATTGTTGAAGATTTAGTCAAGAATGATGACAGTATTAAAGGTATATGGTGCATACCCAAACATTCAAATCCTACCGGAGAAATATATTCTAATGATACCGTTAAGAGAATTGCCAATTTGCCGCTGATTGGTGCTTCCGATTTCATTATTCTTTGGGATAATGCTTACGCGGTTCACGATTTTGCAAATTCAAAAAAGCTGCCTAACATTCAGGACATATCTCAAGATCTTGATACCTTTGATAATGTGGCTACATTTGGCAGTACTAGCAAGATAACTTTTGCCGGCGGCGGAATAGCTTTTTTAGGGGCCTCCGATAAGTTAATGAGCTTATTTCTTGATTACTTTTCAAAATTCAACTTCAGTCCAGATAAAGTTAATCAAGCAAGACACGTTAGATTTTTGAAAAATAGAGAAGGTATAGAAGCTCATATGAAAAAGCTTGCTGACTTCATTAGGCCTAAATTTGAGCTAGTAGACAAGCATCTGAATTCTTTACCGAAAGGATTGGCTTCTTGGACAAAACCAACTGGAGGATATTTTATATCCTTTGAGTCAAAGCCTGGACAAGCATCAAAAATTCATGATTTATGTAAGGCTGCTGGGCTTAATCTAACCCCAATAGGATCTGCTTTTCCTTACAGAAGAGATCAAGAAGATAGCAATATCAGAATAGCGCCAACTTACGTCCAAATTGAAGACCTTGAAAAAGCAATGCAAATATTTGTGTGTTGCGTGAAATTGGTAAATGAAATGGAGAAAAACTTAGTTTCTTGAAGTTTCTCTTACTTCATAAGATTGGCCTTTGAAAGGTCCAAAAAATTCTTTTACATCAGGATGATCGACCGGAGAGTTGGAATCGTCAGCAATGAGATTCTGTTGAGAAACATAAGCTGTGTAAAAAACATCATCGTTCTCGGCAAACACATGATAGAAAGGTTGATCTTTTCTAGGTCTTATTTGTTGAGGAATACTTTGGTACCACTCTTCGGTATTATTAAACTCAGGATCAACGTCAAAGATAACACCTCTGAAGTCTAGGTATTTATGTCTAACAACTTGTCCTATGGAATAATTGGTTTCAATAAGTTCTTTCATTGATAATTTCATTCTAACATCTTTTTTATGAGGGCTTTGTCAAAAAAATCAACCTTTGTGATGCCCTTGTAAATAAACATTAGATTGCATTTCAGCTAGCCTGCTTAAGGTCCTTTGAAACTTATCTGCAAGCCTTGTACCAGTGTAAATTTCATCAGGAAGAGGGTTAGATAGAAAAATTACCTTAACGTTTCGATCATAACATTCATCGATAAAAGCTATAAATCTTCTTGCTGTATCTTCTTCTTCAATTATATCCAGATTAGAAATAAAAATTGTATGGAACTCTCTTGATAACTCGATATAGTCAGATGAACTTCTTGGAGAGCTAAAAATTATGTCAGCTGAAAAATGAATAATGTCATTTGCAGAATCTTCAAAAGCAATCTTTCTGCCTAAAATATCTATGGCATCTGGCCCAGAATTAGTTCCTTTAGATAATTGTATAAATAATTCATTGAAGCTATTTATCCTTTCAGAATCTATAGGAGAGAAATAAATACCACTCTTTTCTAGCTCTCTTAATCTGTAATCTGTTACTGACTCTAAACATACAACTTCGCAATGATTTTCAATTGCAGATATTGCTGATAGAAAAGATTTTCTTTGTAGTCCACCCATGTATAGATCGCTAGGTTTGATGTTTGAGGTGAAAACCATTTTAACTTTTGAGGCTAATAGCTTTTCTAATGATCTACCCAGCAACATAGCATCACCGATATCTTCAACATAAAACTCATCGAAGCATATTAGGTCATAATCTCTTTCTAATTCTGAGACTACAACACTCAAAGGATCGGTTTTTCCAGCTAGCTCGGCTAACCTTGCATGGATAGACTGCATGAATCTATGGAAATGTTGACGAATCTTTTTCTCAGTTCTTGCCGAATCAAAAAATAAATCCATAAGCATTGTTTTGCCTCTTCCAACCCCGCCATATATGTAAACGCCGTCTAAAGAATTAGAAGATTTTTTGAAAAGTCCTTTTATATCTTTAAGGATTCCATCCTTAGCTATATTTTCAGAGAGGCTCTCAAGTATTTCGACAATTTTGAGCTGATCAGGATCCTTTTGAAGGATTCCTGATTCAACTTTAGCTAAGTATTCTTTTTTCAGAATTAGACTTTTTTATGTACTGAAATCTCAGGAGCTCCAGCCATAAAAGGCGCTAACGCCATTCCTAGCGTCTTGAAATGTTCTGTTTGCGAATGACTTTGATGAGCTTCTTCAGTTTTATAGAGTTCCATCATCATAATGGTTTGCGGGTCATCGGTCTCATGCATTTCATAGTAAAAACAATCAGGCTCGTTATCAGCTACTGCTTGAACTAATTTACCCATGGCTTCTATAAAGTTATCTCTATCCCCGTCTTTTATTTTTAATTTAGCTATTACTCCAATCATTATTTATCCTCATTGATTTAAATTGATTTAAGATATCAAAGTATAACCATTTAACACTCAAGGAGAAATCATGATTAAAATTTGGGCTACACAAGGTTCTAGGGCCATAAGACCAATATGGACTGCCGAAGAGATGGGATTAGATTATGAACTGACGATGATGCCATTCCCGCCTAGAGTTTTTATGAAGGAATATCTTGATGTAAATATGTTGGGCACAATTCCTTATCTTGCTGATGGTGACGTAAAAATGACCGAATCAGTAGCTATGGCGCAATACTTAGTTGAAAAATATGGCCCTACAGATTTAAGGGTTTCACCAGACGAAACAGATTATCCATCTTATCTAAATTGGTTATTCCATTCAGACGCAACCTTAACCTTTCCTCAAACTGTTGTTCTTCGATATAAACTTCAAGAGCCTGGAGTAGCCGATGCTGCAGTTGATGGTTACAGTAGGTGGTTTGTATCTAGATTGAAGTTACTTGAAACAACATTGGAAGATAGAGAATTTCTTTGCTCTGACAGGTTTACAATCGCAGATATATGCGTGAGTTATGCTATTACGTTGGCAGATTCTTTAGGAATTGAACAAGCATTCAAACCCAATATTAAACGCTGGACAGATATGCTTTTTGAAAGAGCGGCCTACAAAAAATCTATGTCTTATAAGCACGAAGAATAAATTATTGAATCAAGCTTTAGACTTAGGTCTAAAAAATAATATTATTCCAGTGATTGAGCTGATTAAGGCAAGGATCGAAAAGATTTTTAATAAAAGATTATTAATATCGTCTCTATCGCGCCAGTCCATGATGTGAAGGCCCCACATTAAATCCCAAAGACGCCATTCAAAAGTTCGAATGGCTACTATTTTTCCTAAACTTGGATCAATGTACACGTTTACTTCTTTATCTGAAGAATCTAAAGAGGATAATTTATATAAGGGGAGGTTTCTTCCTCTAAACTCGCTTCCTCTTTTTTCTTCTGTAATTTCTTCAACTGAAATTGGTTTTAGAAAAGTTTTTTCTATCACTATTTCTTTTGCTTCATCAAAAGAAATCTTGCTAATTTTTTCCGAGGTAATTTGCTCAACTGATTTGAGATAATTTTCTCCTCTTATCTGATCAATCTTATTAAAAGAAAAGAATATTCCGGAGATAGTCCAAAGTAACAATTGGACTGAAACAACTAAGCCGATAAATTTGTGAACTTTGCGATTAGAAGCGTTCAAATTTTTTTCGGAGGCATAGGGATAAGAATAGATGTTCTGTTTAAATACTTTTGGTACTCCTCATTGCCTTTCCACTGTTTCCTTCCTCTTGCCTCAAGAAGACTAACGCCACTTATTCTTGTAAGTTGAATAAAAACAAAGATGGGTGATATCAATGCGAAATACAACCATCCTTCAAGCGATGGAAGGGCAACAATAGCAACACCAAACCATAGCAATATTTCACCGAAATAATTCGGATGCCTTGACCAGGACCAAAGGCCAGTTGTAATGAATTTATCTTCATTTTCCTTTTTTGCTCTAAATTTTGTTTTTTGATTATCTGCAATAACTTCTATCAGAAATCCGGTTAACCAAATTAAAAAACCAAGGATATGGATGACATTAAAACTTACTTCTTTTGGAGAGCTGATAGCAGCTAGTGCAGCACCTAGAGATAATAAAACCCACAGACCTTGGATATTCCAAGTCATAAAGAACCATGAAAATTTAGTTTTCATTATTGTAAATCTTTTATCTTCCCCATCTTTTCTTACTCTCCAAAATAAGAAAGATCCAAGACGGATTGCCCAAATAGACACCATTAGTGCCAATAAAATATTTATTAAAGACAAGTTCGGGCTCAAAGCTACAGATAGAATTGATATCGATATAAATGTGAGGCTTCCAGTTAAATCAAAGAAATGTTCAGTTTGATTTAAATAAGAAGGAATAAAGATTACATATTGAATTACAAAAATTATTAATGCACAAAATCCGAATAATGGTATCCCCGATATAGTAAGTGAATTTAAGCTGCAAACCCACGCCACTAAGAGAGCAACCGCAAGAGCTACTGCAGTGCCAATGTTTGATTGAGTTCTATTCATAACAAAATTCTACTATAAGACTTGATTTGGGGGCTTATTTAGATGATATTATTTTATGTAAGTGGAGAAAAAAATGAAAAATTTAATAAATAAAATTTTATTTTCAGGTATGTTGTTATTTTTAAGTTCAACTGCCTTTAGTTATTCAATTTCTGGTGATTCTTTTAAGGCAAACCTAGAAATTGATACCATAAACTTCGGTCAAGAATACGCAGTAATTTCTGCTTCTGGAAGAGCCGGAGAATACGGAGCAGTTTATGCTGACTACAAATTAATGCCATCAAACGATCAAAGAAATTCTGGAACCATATCTGGGTTGGCAAGAGCGATTAACGATGATGGTGTATTTACGGGTGCAAATCTAACCGGTGTATACAAGAGAAGCGGCGGAATTATCAGTATCTATATGCTTGATGAATTAACCAATGGGGTGATTCATTATGTCGAAGGCACTATAAATGTTGTCACTAAAAAAATTGAAATCGAGGTTTATCCTAAATAATTGGAGATTATTATGATGAATTCAAAAATTTGTGAATTGCTAGATATAGAGTTTCCATTAGTTGCTTTTACGCATTGTCGAGATGTTGTAGTTGCTGTCTCAAAAGCTGGTGGATGCGGAGTTTTGGGTGCAGTAGGCATGTCGCCTGAGCAATTGGAAAAAGAACTAAAATGGATCGATGATCATATTGATGGCAAACCTTATGGCGTTGACGTCCTTATTCCAAACAAAATGGTTGATCAAAGTGAAAAGTTTGATGCAGACAAATTAAAGAGCATGATTCCACAAGAGTATGCTGACTACAGAGCTGATATTCTGGAAAATCATGATATCGAAGCCTCTGAACTAAGAACCATCGATACTGCTGGGTCTAGTTTTGCTCAGAATACCAAATCAGATGGTGCTAAAGCTCTATTAGATGTTGCTTTTAGTCATCCGATAAAACTTATAGCTAACGCCTTAGGTGTTCCACCTGACTGGATGTTAGAGATGGGAAAAGAGAATGACGTAAAGGTTGCTGCTTTATTAGGAACCGCTCAACATGCAATTAATCAAGTTAAAGCAGGAGTGGATATACTAGTTGTTTCAGGTACTGAAGCAGGTGGGCATTGCGGAAGTGTTTCGACAATGGTGTTGATACCAGAAGTTCATAAAGCAATCCAACCTTACGGAGATGTTCCAATCTTAGCTGCCGGTGGCATCGTTACAGGTCAACAAATGGCTGCTGCTATGGCAATGGGAGCTTCCGGAGCATGGTGTGGTTCTGTTTGGTTAACTACTGTCGAATCCGAAGTGCCTCCAGTTATAAAAGAAAAAATGGTTGCTGCAAATTCTAGTCAAACTGTGAGATCAAGAAGCAGAACAGGAAAACATTCTAGACAGTTGGTTTCTCCTTGGACTGAAGCATGGGAATCAGATAAGGCTCCTGATCCATTGCCTATGCCTTTGCAACCAATGGTTGCTGAACCAGCTCTTCAAAAAGTTAATAAATTAGCTGAAGGTGGTCATGCAGGAGCCAGAGATCTCTCCACTTATTGGGTTGGTCAGGGAGTAGGATTGATGAACGCCAGCATTTCAGCAAGTGATGTTGTTCAGGAATTCAAGGAAGACTTTATTTCTGCATACGAAAGACTTACAAATTTTGTAAGTTAGAGGTTATAGATATTTGAGGAAGAATATTCCTTGAATATCTGCAATATTTCTACCTAAAGCTGGCTGGCTATCAAAGGCATGATCTTCATCGGCATAAATATGGATTTCTGCAGTTCGATTATGTTTTTGAAGCTCTTCATAAAAATCTGTAGATTCACTCAAAGGAACAACTTTATCTTCTGAACCGTGTATCAATAAGCAGGGAGGGAAAGATTGTAGATCTTGTCTAATAGGACTAGCTTTTATATAGTCTTCTAAAGAAGCTTCCTCTCCCATCATAAAAGCAAAAGCATTGAATTTTCCTTCTGGAACTTCTTCCCTAACAAGCGTCGGCGGATACACAGCACATATTGCTTTTATTTTGCTATCAAATTCCTGATTACCACCTTGTCCTTCAAGGCTAGGATCATTAGAAGCACACATCAAAGCTAAATGACCTCCTGCTGAGTTACCAGTAACTCCAATTCTATCTGGATCGATACCGAGTTCTTCTGCATTAGCTTTTAGATAACGAATTGCACACTTTACATCTTCAATATGAGATGGCCATTTAGCTTCCTGAGACAGCCTGTAAGATGCGCATAAACATACAAAACCCATCCTGGATAATAAGACTCCGTAGCCTCTTAGTTGAGTTTTGTCACCTTCCATCCATCCACCGCCATGGATAACTACAATGGCTGGTTTTTTAGAATCACTCTCTGGTGGAATGAATAGGTCTCCTAAGAGATCCCTATTACCAGCTTTACCAATCAAGACATCATCTTTGATGGTGACAATTTTTTTTTCTTTATCCATTTAGTTATGAGAAATAGATACTAATCCTGGAACCTTGCCATTTTTTAAGTCATCAAGAATCCCGTTAATTTCATTAACAGGCTTACTTTCAACAGGAACAGGATCAATTTTTCCATCTTTAACCAGTTCCATAAGTTCTTTCATTTCTTGATAGCTGCCAACATAAGTTCCAACTAAGCTTCTTGCGCCGATAGTTAACATTGGAAGTTGAAGATTCATAGATCCTCCAAATAAACCGGTAACTACATAGATTCCGCCTCTTCTGAGAAGATTGTATCCAAAACTTACTGAAGCTTGAGCACCAACATAATCAACTACGTATTTTGCTCCGCCCCCAGTTAATTCAAAAAGTTTTTCGAAAGCACCTTCATGAGTTGAGTTTATGACTTCTGAGGCGCCTGCTTTTTTTGCTAATTCAAGCTTTTCATCATCTATATCGACAATAATTGGATTGATGTCATAAGCAGCTTTAGCAATTTTTAATGCTAATAAACCTAGTCCGCCAGCGCTCACAATAATGAGCGAATTATCTCCTTTTACTGGATTAGCTTTTTTCAGAGCACTGTATGCAGTCAATCCTCTGCATGCATAGGAGCCAGCCAAATCATCCGGAGTATCTCCGGCATCAAAAAGATACTTTTCGTCAGGCACTAAAACATATTCTCCATATCCTCCAGCAGTGTTTATTCCAAGATTTTTTGAAGTCATTGGCCCGCAATAGTGTTCGTCACCTTTTTTACATAAATCACAGTCCCCACATCCTATCCACGGAAAGGCAACGTATTTCTTTCCTACTTCAACCGAATTTGTCTCATCTCCTTTTTCGACTATCTCTCCAAACACTTCATGACCCATCGTGAGAGGCTCTCTTAAAGGAATAGGTAATTTATCTTCACCTCCAAGACTAAAGAAGCCATCATGAATGTGGACATCCGAATGACATATTCCACAAGAAACTGTTTTTAAAAGAACTTCTTTTCCAGTTGGGGTGGGTCTCTCTAATTCATTTTCAATTAGAGGTTTTCCATTTTCTACTACTTGATAAGTTTTCATATTTTTCTCCTAAAAAAATACTATCACAATAATTTTTATCTCAAAACGCATGTAGAATTAATCTCGAAAATTTTGTTTTATGAATTCTTCTTTAATTAATTGGTTATTGGTTTTGTTTGTCAGTTTTAGTTGGGGAGCATCTTTTATGTTTACTCGACTGGCGGTTGAAGAAATTGCGCCTACTTACTTAGTTGTATTAAGACTTTTCCTTGCAAGCGTTCTTTTAGGACCATTATTCATAAGGATGAAAGATCTTGCTCTTATGAAAGAGCAAATTCCTGCAATTCTGCTCCTTGGTATCATAAATGCTGCCTTACCCTTTTTTCTTTTTGCTTATTCAGCTCAGGAACTAAGTGCAGGTATGTTGTCTGTATTAAATGGAACTTCTCCTCTCTTCGCTCTGATTATTGCCATTATAATTTTTAAACAAAATACCACCGTTATGCAGATCTTAGGCTTAGGGTTGGGTTTCATCGGATTATTAGTTTTTATTGGTATTGATAAACTTTCGTTTATTTTCTTTCCGGTCTTGCTTTGTTTAATTGGCGCATTTTGTTACGCCTATTCCAATAATATTTTATTTAAACTTAACCATATTAGGTCCTCAGCTCTTGCCTCTGTGACTATGATCTCAGGCTTCTTTTTTTCATTACCTTTGATTGTGTTAGAGCCTAAAGGATTTTCATGGGATATCTCTCCTGAAATTATTTTTGCTATCTTTTTTTTAGGCCTTGTTTCAACAGGAATTTCATTCATTGCCTACGTCATTCTTTTACAAAGATCGTCTCCTGTTCAAGCGTCTTCCATAATATTTTTAGTTCCCGTTACGGGAATCTTTTGGGGTGCTATTTTCCTAGGAGAACTGATTTCAGCTAAAGTTTTAGTAGGAGCATTCTTCATACTGACAGGAATTGCCCTGACCAATCTTTTTAAACCTAAAGTTCTTTCTAGGGACGCCTAATAGTTTCAACTAAGTTAATAACTGATTCAGGAGGTCTCTTTGTTGATTTGGTTACTAATAGCATAACCAAAAAATTGAGAATCATGCCAATAACTCCAATCCCTTCAGGTGAAATTCCCAAAAACCAATAATCGGAATTATTTAATTCTGGAGAAATAAACTTAAAAAAGACAATGTAGCTAAATGTGAAAACTAAACCTATAAGCATTCCTCCTATCGCAGCTTCTTTGGTTGTCTTTTTTGAAAAAATTCCCATGAATAAAACTGGAAAAAGTGTTGATGCCGCCAATCCAAATGCAAAAGCTACTACTTGAGCCACAAATGCAGGAGGGAAGATACCCAGAAGGCCTGCGAGAAGAATAGTTATTCCAGCTGCTAGCCTCGCATATAAAAGCTCTTTTTTTTCTGTAATCTGGGGCATAAAGGTTTGCTTCATCAAATCATGAGAAATGGAAGATGAGATCACCAGCAGCAATCCTGCTGCCGTAGACAAAGCAGCAGCTAAACCTCCTGCTGCAACTAGTGCGATGACCCATATAGGCAAGTTTGCTATCTCAGGATTGGCTAGAACAATAATATCTCTGTCTAAATAAACCTCATTTGAACTAGATGTATTGGCTTCATTTTCTAATAATCTTTGACCTAGACTTCCTCTTTCATCGGTGAAAACTGGTCTGCTTTCAACAAAAAGAGAACCGGATGAGTACTGCATTTTTCCATCTTGATTTTTATCCATCCAAGAAATCAATCCTATGTTTTCCCAATTCTTAAACCAATCAGGTGCATCTTCATAAGATGTATTTTGGACCGAATCTATGAAATTCAGTCTTGCAAACGAAGCTACTGCAGGGGCTGTGGTATAAAGAATTGCAATGAATACAAGTGCATATCCTGCAGATCGCCTTGCTGCCTGCATATTGGGAACTGTGAAAAACCTTACAATCACATGAGGTAATCCAGCCGTTCCAAACATCAAAGCTGCTGTTATGCAAAAAATATCTATCAGACTTTTTGAATACTCTGTGTAAGGTGAGAAGCCTAAATCAATTATTGTTTTATCAAGCTTATCGATTAGATAGATATCGCTGTTTAAAAGCTTATCTCCAAACCCTAACTGCGGGATTGGATTGCCAGTCAACATAATAGATAAAAATATTGCCGGCACTAGATAGGCAAAAATCATGACGCAATATTGAGCAACCTGAGTATAAGTAATTCCTTTCATTCCACCTAAAACAGCATAAATAAAAACGATACCCATGCCGATAATGACTCCCATCTCTATCTCAACTTCAAGAAATCTAGAAAAAACAATGCCAACACCCCGCATTTGTCCAGCTATGTAGGTGAAAGAAATGAATATTAAACAAATAACTGCAACTACTCTTGCAACGTTAGAGTAGTACCTCTCTCCAATAAAATCTGGCACGGTGTACTTACCGTATTTTCTTAAATATGGAGCCAGGAGTAGAGCTAAAAGGACATATCCACCGGTCCAACCCATTAAATAAACAGAACCATCGCGACCCAAAAATGCTATCAATCCAGCCATCGATAAAAAAGAGGCAGCAGACATCCAATCTGCTGCTGTAGCCATACCGTTAGCTACTGGGTTAACTCCTTTTCCGGCAACGTAAAAATCATTTGTTGATTTAGCTCTTGAAGCAATGGCAATGCCAATGTAGAGAGCAAAAGATAGACCTACAAAAATATAAGTAAGAGTTTGCGCTTCCATATTATTTCTTTTCTTTTCTTTCTAGTCCTTCAACGAGATAAGAATAAGTAAAAATTAGAATAATAAAGACGTAGATACTTCCTTGTTGAGAAAACCAAAAACCTAATTCAAAGCCTCCAATTTTTATGAAGGAAATATACTCTGATAAAAGGATTCCGAATCCAAAGGAACAGAGAAACCAAAAAAATAATAGAGAAGATAAAAGAATTAAATTCTTTTGCCAAAAAGTCATGTAGTTATTTTAAGTTAACTAGAAGCGTTAACAACCCAAGTAGCGCTCTCGAATTCTAAGCCTTGGCTTTTTTTATGGGATTCATATACCTCGGCCAACTCAGTCACGATAGGTTCTTTTTCATCATCACTCATCCCTTGAAGAGCATTACTAATGATGGGATTCAATGCCATGAAATCTTTAGCTGCGTCGTAAGAAGATTTATTAGGAAATAAATGAATATTTTCTAAATTATCATCAATAGAATAATTACTAAAACCAGAACTTTTTAAAATTTCCTCAAGATAGGTTTTCTCTTCAAAAGCAAAGGGACTCGGCGCTCTGGGTTGCGCAGGAGGCAAATCAAAATATTTTTTTAAGACCCCTATCGGTTTTGTATGCCATGGATTTTTACTAGGATGCTGCCAGCAAACGAAGGAAAAACTCCCGTCTGCTTTCAAGCTTTTCTTTAAATTCTTGAAACTCGAGATTGGATCAGTAAAAAACATGACACCAAAACGGGAAAATAAGTGGTCGTATTGATCATCAAGCTCATTTTCTTGGACATCTTTATTGATAATGGAGATGTTGGTTTTATTGTTTTCAATAGCAAGCTCTAAGGTTCGAGCTAGCATAGGCACAGAAATATCTAATCCGGTAACCTTTCCTTCAGGACCTACTTTATCGGATAGTAAAAGTGTTGTGGTTCCTGTTCCGCAACCAACATCTAATACGGAATCGCCTTTTTGGATATCTAAACTATCGATAGCTTTTTGACCTAAAGGATTAAGCATAGTGTCCATTTCAAATTGTTTATCGACCCAATAGTCCCCGCCGCCACCAGACCAGAATTCAATTTGTTGTTTATTAGCTGACATAAGAAAAAAAGTAATATGACATTTTTAGATCAATAAATGTGCACTATTTTAGATAATTTTTTGATAACTAATGGTGCATAACGATATGATTTCTGGTTAATTTTAAAAGTTGTTTATACATGACTTCTGTATTAACTTAGATGAATAAAAGGAGAGAAAAATGAATCTACGCTATTTATCTTATTTACTTTTTATAGCCTTAATAATCACAGCAGTTAATGCTTATTCAGCTGAAACTTTAGAGCCGGTTGCAAAGAAGGGTCAAGTAATCGTCATTTATCGAGGTCCTTGCCCTAGCGGAAACACAAAAGATGCTATGAGAAAGATTGAAAAAATAATTAGCTACGAAAGAAAAAACAGTCCAGTAAGTTATTCTTCGTCACCAGGTATTTGGGAAGATGGTCAAGTTGGCGCTGTTGATTTGCATGCATCACAAAGTGCAATGGAAAAGGCCTTTGCTTGGCAAGAGTCAGATAAAAAATGGTCGAAAATGTACGATGACGTTGCAAAAATTTGCGGCACGACCGTTGAAGAATTTCATGTTCATATGCTTACAGCGAATTGAATAAATTCTTTTATCTTGCAGTAACGCTACTTGTTATTTCTTGTGGTGGCGGAGGAGGAGCTAATAGCAGCTCTAATGTTGTAAGCTCACAGTCCTCATCTTCAAGTTCTTCGACAGATAATTCAAGCACCAGCTCATCTTCAAATAATTCAAGCACTGATTCCTCAACAGATTCAACTTCAGATAGCTCGCAACTCCAATTAACTGATGCAAGATTTACTTCTAATAGCGCTTTTACTTGTGGCCCAATAATAGAAAAAGAAAATGAATTTAGATACTGTTGGGAAGAAAGTATTACTTTATTGTCTGTAGGAACAGATTATTCATCAACAATTTTAGAACCTATGACAGTTACGTTTGATGGTTTGGCAGAGATAATTCCAGAATTTTCTTATGCAGAATCTTTATATGATGATTATGGGATTATTCTTTCTGATGATGGAGGAGTTTCTTGGACTAAAGAGTACTCTTATGCTCTTTACGAGATGATTAAAAGACTCGGACTGAACTTCCACGATGGGACTAATGACTACAGAGGAGATGCATTACCTTACTCTAAGTGGACCTTAACTGATGATTTGGTTGTGGATGATATATCAATAACCGATTCTGTTAATGGAACTTCGCCTGGTGGAGGTAAGTTTGTTAATCTGACTACTCAAGTCTTTACAAATGCTATTCCAAGGATGGCTACTGTGGATGGCAAAAAAGGAAGGTATTTTTCGAATAGACTTCATCATGCTGTTCTCAGGTTTGTAACCGACAATGGCGAAGATTCCGCCAAAGTAAATGAGATTTTACGGAAGCGTTACGGGGTATCAGTTTCGATTCCAGATTATGTTGCCTTAACAGGAGAACAAGCTTCTAGATTTCAAGCTTTCAAGGGTTGGGAGCTCATAGCAATAATGAGTATGTTTGAGGAAATGCCACCGGGCATGCATAAAATTGACGGCTTGAATTATCTTGTAAGAAGACTAGACGGAACTTTTGATCCATCAACCAGCGCTCCAGCAATAGCTTATTCAGGAGCAGGCTATATCATATTTATGGAGCATGCTTTTGTTGGTACTTCGCTGGACTACTTGCATAGATTAATACTTCACGAAAAAGCACATTTCTTATGGTCAAAAGTTTTTGATGATAATCTTTTAAGGGACTGGGTTGCTTTAGGTGGGTGGACTCATTCTTGCGTTGATGGGACAAATCCATGCGACATAAAAGACTATTTTAACGTGCAAGAAGGTTGGACCACTTCTAAACAAACAGAATTTGTAAGCTCATATGCGCATGGAAAGAATCCAAACGAGGATATGGCAGAGTCAATTTCATATTTTATTGTCAATCCAGATGCCTTGAAATCAAGAGCTATGGGGAAATATGAATTCATTAGAGACCGCATCATGCAAGGGACAATTTATATATCTACTTTGTCTGACCAATTTACTTTTGAGGTTTACAACTTATATCCGGATTACGTTTATCCAGGAAAAATAAAACGCCTTGAAGTTATTGTAACTGGTGCTCCAAATGAAAAAAAATCAGGTTTCGTGACCATAGAGCTCCATGCTCTTGATAATTATTTAGAAGGAGCAAAATATGCTTACACTAGGATAGAAAGCGAAGTTGGTACTTTTTTTGATATGTATTTATATCCCGTTGAAGGATACACAACCATAGGAAAAGATGCGGACGGGAATGATGTTAATGTTGGCACGGTATTAAGGGGAACATTTGAATTAGCTGCAAATGTAAAAAAAGGATTTTGGGCGCCTAGACAAATTTCAGTAACCGATCAGGTTGGAAACGTAAGAAATGAAGGAGTAAATGATTTTGGTTTCAGGCTGTTCGTGAATTCATTAGAAGAGGACACCACTAAACCTAAGTACATAGCCAATTCAGCTACTCTTACAAAAGGAACTGCAACTGAAGGTGGTTTAAATGTGCAAACCATAACAGCAACTTGGCAGGTTGAAGAAGAACTTATGTTAGGAGCAAGCAATCAATGTTATGGAGCCTTAAACGACGATAACGCTGGTACGTATTCTTTTCAACAATATGGTGATGCGTTATCGAATTCAGATTGCAAGGTGGTTTGGTTTATGCCTGATTATATGCCTTCTGGTAATTATTATTTGAATTATATTGTGACTAAAGATTTGGCAATGAATACTATTGGAACTTATTTTAGAGGGCCAGCTGGATTAGATTACGGACAACTTATGAGCGAAGGATCAATCAATACTGATGAACCAGCGCCTCAAGTAAATTTAACAACTTTAAATCCAGATACGAATCATCCAGAATTAGACATTAATAGTATTTCGATTTCTGCAGCTCCAACCAATCCTAGCGCACCCAATGGGGAGACGGTAGTAAATATTTCTTTTAGGGTCAGAGACGATATTTCTGGTTATGACTTAGGTAGTCTTTACCTTAGAGATCCCCAGGGATTGGTGACTCAATTCTATCATTATCCTGAAGGAGGAAGTTCCCTTGCTGCAACCGCTGATGGCGGAGCTTGGAAAGACCATATTGCTAGTTACACATTGCCAGTGGGATCTCCTCCAGGCACTTGGGGATTGATTGAGATGACAGTTCAAGATAAAGCTATGAATTTTAAATATCATAATTTTACTGAGATCGTATCTTTTGTGGTGGATGAATAAACAAAAGATAAATAAATTCTATTGATTGATCGTCTTTGGGATCTTTTATATAAAACTGTTTGTAGCTTCAACAAGCAACTCAAGTATTTCTTTTTCAAAAGCCGAGTGACCTGAAAAAGGTGCTATTTTTAGTTCTGCTTCTGGCCATCTGCTGCTGAGTTCGTAGGCTGTAGTGGGTGGGCAAACCACATCGTATCTGCCTTGAACTATGACGCAGGGAACGTGCCTAATTTTATCAACGTTATCTAAGAGTTGATTTTCATGGTCTAAAAATCCTTTATTAACAAAATAATGATTTTCAATAAGTGCAAACGCTAATGCAAATTCTGCATTGATAGATTCCTTAACCGCCCCAGGATTATGGTTTATATAGCTTGTTGAGGCTTCCCATTTCGACCAAGCTCTTGCAGCGGAGATTTTTTTTTCTTTATCCTCGCCGTTAAATATTTTTCTGTAAGCCTCCATCAGATTGGATCTTTCTTCTGGCTTAATTTCATCTAAAAACCCTTGCCAAGCTTCAGGGTAAATCTCACTCGCGCCGTATTGATAGAACCATTCCAGTTCTTTTTGACGAAGCATGAAAATACCTCTGAGGATTAACTCAGAAACTCTATCAGGGAATTTTTGTGCGTATGCCAAAGACAGCGTGCTTCCCCAAGAACCGCCAAAAATAAGCCATTTTTCAATTTCAAGCTTTTCTCTAATGGATTCAATGTCATCGACTAAGTGCCAAGTCGTATTATCCTCGAGTGAGGCATGAGGTTTGCTTCTCCCGCAGCCTCTTTGATCAAAAACAACAATTCGATATTTTTTTGGATTAAAAAAACGCCTTGAAAGTGTGCCGCCACCTCCACCCGGTCCACCGTGTAGAAAAATGGCTGGCTTGCCTTTTGGATTTCCTGATTGCTCGTAGTAAATCTCATGGATACCTTTTTTAATAAAGCCAGTATCAAAAGGTTCAATCGGAGGAAACAATTTATTTTTTTTACTAAAAAATGCCATTATGTTTTATATTAAATTTAGCGAACAAAAATAGAAAGTTTATTTAAGAAAAACTTATGAAGACTTGGGCAGCGGAAGCGTTAAACACAGCTCCGGATTCAAAAAATGAAATTCACGGGGATAAGCTGGCAAAAGAATTTGGTTTTAAGGGCGGTTTAGTTCCTGGAGTGACCATTTCTGCCTATCTTTTACATCCCGTAATAGAAAAGTGGGGAATCGAGTGGCTCAATAACGGTTTTGCAAAATGCATGATCAATTCTCCGTTGTACGATAAAGAAAAATTTGAAGTAATTTCTGAAGAAGTTTCGGAAGAAAAAATACTTACCACACTTTATAAAAGCGATCAGACCATCAGTGCAAATGCTGAAGCTGCACTTTCAATGAATTCTGTAAAGCCTCCAAAACTTCGAGGAGATACAATCGCTTCTCAGGATTATGTTGGGCCTCAAGCAACAAAAGATATTTGGGATAAGCTAAAAAAAGATGGGTGTTTTTCTTTTCGATATCTATGGGGCGGAGAAAATCCCTTAATTTATTTGCGCGATCCAAATCAACTTCCTGATCTTTTAAATACAAAAAAAGGTGGGTTTGCAAATTTAAGTTTTCTATTGGGATGTTCGAACTGGATTCTTGCGAGCAATGCATACATGAATCCTTGGATACATCTTCAAACGACATCTCATAACTTTAGGGCAGTGCCAATGGAGACGTCATTGATCGCAGAAATGCAGGTTAAAGATTGTTATGACAAAAAAGGACATGAATTCATAGATGTCGATGTAAATCTTTTCGACGAACGCGATGATGAATGCATTATGATGATTAATCTCTTAGCAATATATAAAGTAAGAGGTGCCTAATAACTGACAAAAGGGGGAAAAATGGCTAAAGAATCATGGTTTTTGATCTTAACGGCAATTGGTGTTGCTTTGGTTTCACTGGGATATGGAGTAAATCCAAAACTTGGGATGCCCTTGCTATATGGGATTGATATAGAAAGCGTAAATCAAATAAATATGTACAGAGCTATTATGGGTTTGTATTTAGCTATATCTTTGTACTGGATAATTGGTGCCCTTAATGAGAATATTAAATTATCTGCCCTCTGGAGTATGTTCGTTTTTATGACGGGTATAGGCTCTGGAAGGTTAATCAGCGTTTACTTGGATGGCACTCCTTCAACTATTTTTATGTTTTTCCTATTCATTGAAATAATTTCTGCAGTTTTGTGCTTATTTTTTATTTCCAGATTAAATAAGGGGATTGAAACTCAGTAAAGAAAACTATGGAGCTTTCTAATAAAAATTCCAACCTTCATTACTTTCAAGAAGGTCAAGGAGATCCCTTAGTCTTTTTGCATGGATTCCCTGATTGTGCGGTCAACTATAAAGATCAGATAGAATTTTTTAGTGCCAATGGATTTGAAGTTTTCGTTCCATTGATGCCAGGTTATCACGAGGACGATCAAGAGCTAGATACTTACCAAAGCTTAAAAGTAGCTGAGGAATTATCAACGTTCATTAATTCTGTTACAGACAAGCCTATTAATTTATTTGGCCATGACTGGGGAGCTTCAGCAGCTTACGGGATAGCTAACTTGATACCTGAGAGAGTAGCTAAATTAATTACTGCTTCTGTCCCTTACGGCCCTGCTTTGATGAGCGCTTTTTTACTTGATGGAGATCAACAAAGAAAATCTTGGTATATGTTTTTTTTCCAACTTGAAATTGCTGAGATGACTGTTGAAGTGAACGATTATGAATACATCAAGAGACTGTGGCGAGAATGGTCGCCGAATTGGTCTGATTACGAAAGCTATGCTCAAGAAGCAATAAATGTTTTATCCAAACCTGGAGTTTTAACCCGAGCCCTGAAATATTATCGCAGCACCTTTCAATCAGGATTACAAAGCGAAAGATTGAATAATTTACAAATGACCTTTACTGATAAATTTAAGATGCCGGCGCTTTATCTTCATGGAAAAAACGACGGATGCATTGCTGCTGAACTTTCGACCGGGATGGAGGACAGTTTCGAAAATTTGAAAAAGCTCGAGCTTGATGACTGTGGACATTTTTTACATTTAGAAAAACCTAAGGAAATAAATCAAATTATCCTGGATTTCCTTAACTCTTGATCTTCAAATCTGTTCCTAACTTTAATTAAAGATTAAATATCCAATTTCTTCTTTAATTTGTTCTGCTATGACTGGCTGTGCCTTTTCGTTTGGATGAATACCATCGGGCTGCATAAGATCATCTCTTAATGCCACATTTTCAAGCATGAACGAAATCAATTTTGCATCCGTATCTGAAGCAACTTCGGAATAAATATTTTCAAAAGCTTCAATATATTTTTTTCCGTAATTCGGAGGAATCTTGATCTGCATAATTATCGGAATTGATTGGTTACTTGAGATTATTGAAACTATTTTTAACAGGTTCTGTTTTATCCTTGATATTGGATAACCACGCAACGCATCATTTCCGCCTAACTCCACCAAAACAAAGTCAGGCTCATATGTATTAAGATCTCTGCTTATTCGAGATAGTCCTCCCGAAGTAGTATCTCCGGAAATACTTGAATTAATGATCTTCAAACTTTTTCCTTCTTCAGAAAAAGAACTTTTCATCAAGGTCGTCCAATTTTGCGATTCTTTAATTCCAAATCCGGCAGAGATGCTGTCGCCTAAAATCAAAAGCTTCTTATCATCTGCGATGATAGAATTGGAAAAAATCAAAACAAAAATAAATAATTTTTTGTATTTGGAAATCTCAAGGAAACTCATTTAATGATTATAAAAGCAAGAAATTTGTCAAAAAAGGTTATTTTTAACGGTGAAGAAATAAATATTTTAGACAACATTGATTTAAACATTTCTTCGAATACATCTCTTGCAGTGGTCGGTCCATCAGGATCGGGCAAATCTACTCTCTTGGGCCTTCTTGCTGGACTGGATTCTCCTTCAGAAGGAGAAATATTCTTCGACGATATGCCTCTTCATTCCATGTCTGAAGATAGCCGCTCAAAAACCAGAAAAGAATCCGTGGCCTTTGTTTTTCAGAATTTTGAGCTGTTAGCAGGTCTGACTGCCCTGGAAAATGTCATGCTACCTTTAGAAATGAAAAACAACGGAAGAGCTAAAGAGATTGCTGAAAAATATCTTGAGAAGGTCGATATGCTCAATAGAACGATGCACTATCCTCAACAGCTTTCGGGAGGTGAACAGCAAAGAGTTGCTATTGCTAGAGCATTTGCGTGTGAAGCAAAGGTTTTGTTTTGCGATGAGCCAACCGGAAACCTAGATTCAACAAACAGCAAGATGATTTCAGATTTACTTTTTGATGTTTTTAACGAATCAAGTACCGCACTTATTATTGTGACTCATGATGAAGACTTGGCAGATCGATGTGATCAAAAAATTAGACTCATTGATGGAAAAGTTCAATGAATGTTGTTTTATTGTCTCTAAAAATTTTCTTTCGCGAACTCAAGTCTGGACAGTTGCTGTTAATGTTTCTTTCTTTAACTTTAGCTGTTGGAATAGTTGCATCTATCACTCTGTTTACCGATAGACTGGATCGCTCTCTGATAGCCGAGTCTCAAGTGTTTTTGGGAGGAGACTTAAAATTTGAAACTAGCGATGCAATAGAAGAATCTAATATCCCAAATTTCGAGGGACAATTTGCAAAGATCTATGAATTTGGAAGCGTAGTCTCTAATGCGGATAACTTTCAATTAGCTGCTATAAAATCAGTTGAAAAGCCTTATCCAATTGCTGGTCAGTTAGAAATCATAGATGAAAACTCAGAAGTAGAAACTTTCACTTCACCACCCATTCCAGGAGAAATTTGGCTGGACGGTCGATTAGCTAGACTTCTGGATATTTCCGTAGGCGATCTAGTTGATCTTGGGGCTACATCTCTTATTTACTCTGGAACTATTTCTTCTGAGGCAGATCGAGGAACCGGTTCCTTTGCTTTTGCCCCAAAAGCCATTATGAATTCTGCCGATTTAGAATCAACTCAACTCATTCGGTCTGGCTCTAGAGTCCGTTACACCTATTTATTCACCTCCTCAAAAGAAGATATCGAAAAATTAGAACAGTATTTCCAAAATATTAAACGGCCCGGTGATGATATTTTAACTCCTCAGAACGAGGAGACTCCTTTAGGCAGGGCAATAAATAGGGCTTCTAATTTTTTTCTGCTTGGCGCTTTGTTAGCAATTATTTTATCTTCGCTGGCAATTGCAATTTCATCCTTACAATTTACTAGGAGACACACTGAATATGTCGCCATCTTTAAAGCATTAGGCTTTCAACCGAAAGAAATCCGAGTTACTTATCTATTGATCTTTACTTTCGTAGCTATATTTTCAATTCTCTTTGGCATAGCTACAGGATGGTTTGTTCAACTTTCTTTCTTAAGTCTTCTTAAGGAATATTTTCCTGCCAACTTGCCTCTACCTGGCCCTAATCCTTACTTTATATCAATAGTCACAGCCTTCACGTGTTTGCTAGGTTTTGCATATCCCATGTTAAGAAATTTATTTGAGCTATCTCCAAATACAATTCTAAGAAAGACCGCTAACAAAACAGGAAATTTTTTATCGATTGTTTATTCGCTAAGCGGACTTCTAGCTTTTTACTTCTTAATAGTTTTTTTCATCAGAGATTTTTACATCACCAATATTATTTTCTTCGCAATATTGGCTTTTGCCGCGTTTATTTTTGGCTTCATTTACCTTATTTTTTCATTTATTAAACCCTTAGGTCTTAATCCACTGAAAACTTTTAAGATGATTGCTTTTGAATTAAGCCGCAGGAAACTCTTCAATTCATTGCAGATAGTTTCCATAACTGTAGCGATAGCTTTGAGCTTAATTGCTTACTCTTCATCAACCAATATCATCTCATCTTGGGAGAGTTCATTACCTGAAAAAGCTCCAAATAACTTCATCTTTAACTTATTTGAAGATGAAAAGGAAAATCTAAAAGATTTTTTAGAATCAAGAGATATTGAATTACTTCCTATCTATCCTGTGACAAGCGCAAGATTTTTTAGAGTCGGAGAAGGTGAGGATATTGATCGAACCTTCAATTTTACGTGGATGGAAGACTTACCCGAGGGCAATAAAATTGTTTCAGGGGAGTGGTTTAATCAGTCAAGTGATGGGGTTTCCATTTCAATTGAAATAGCAGAAAGATATAACTTAAAGCTTAACGATGAAATAGAAATCGACGTAGCAGGCAAAAGAATCAGTAGCTTTATTCAAAGCATAAGAGAAGTAAATTGGGAGAACTTTAGCCCTAATTTTTTTGCTATCGGTAATACAGATGACTTTTCTGATCTATCTCCTACATATATCACTTCTTTTCATGTCCCTGAAAATAAAAAAATAGTTACCACAGAGCTTATAAAACAATTTCCGACTAGTTCTGTCATTTCTCTTGAAAATTTAATACAGGAAATTCAATCAATTATTTCTAAAGTTTCGCAAGCTTTAACACTCATTCTAGGACTTACTCTTTTGTCAGCATTATTTCTAATGTTGGCTACCATCCAAGAAAGCTATAAGCAAAGAGAGAAACAGAATGCCATCTTAAAAACTTTAGGCCTAAGCAGAACCATCATGCAAAAAAATACTTTTTTGGAGTACTTAACCATCGGATTGTTCGCCGGAGGATTAGGGGGTCTACTTGCCTTGATTGCAACATATTTGATTGAAATGTTTGTTTTTGAAATAGATCCAACTGTTTATTGGGATATTCTTTTGCTAGGAATCTTAAGTGCAGTGGTGATTATAGGAATTATTTCAGCCATCTTTACATTTTATCTTTCCACAAAAACTCCGAAGGACGTTTTCAGTAAAGTTTCATGAGCTCAAGCGTCAAATCAGGTCCAATTCCAGCCGGTCGTCTTCAAAGAGGAAGCTCTAGCTCAAATAATTATATTTCTAAGTTCCGACAAGTTCTTATCAGACACGGTTTAACCATGACTGTGATAGCAATTATTTGTCTGTTGATGCCGTTCATATTGGATGACTTCAACTCCTCCCTAAGAAAATTATTTTTTTCACCTTCAAAATATTTTGTGTGGTTTCTAGCTGTAACTTTGATTATTTTTGGATATTTAAAATTTACCAAGAAGAATCTCAATATTCGTCAAATTGCTTGGATATGTTACTTATTCGTAATCTCGGTAGTTGAGGAAATTGGGTTTAGGCTTGGCTTACCGCTCCTTTTTACTTCTGAATTCATTGGTATAGATATTTTTTGGATAGGTATTATTTTAAGTAATTTTATATTCGCTACAATTCACTACTTTACGTTACGTTGGAAACTTACAGCATGCGTATTCACATTTTTAGGCGGCATGGGATTTAGTCGGCTTTTTTCGGTAACAGGTGACTTGGCTTTAGTCATATTAGTTCATTGGGCCGTAACCTTTTTAAATACTCCATCTGCTCCAAAAGGTCTGAATAGTTCAAATCTAAAAGATTAATTGACATCGTAAATGTCATTATTTTAAGGTTTATCTATGAGTCGTTCTCTATCAATTATCTTATTAATAGCAGCAATTTCCATTGCTTTTATTTTTTATCTTTCTAATCAAAAACCTGAAATAAATTACGATAGATTTAATTTGGTTTCACCAGGCATTCTAAGAACTCCAGATGATCGTTTTGAAAATTTAGAAGATTTTCCATTTAAAGCTAATTATCTAACAATTGGCGACACCAGAATTCATTATTTAGATGAAGGACCGAAAAACGGAGAGGTAATTTATCTTCTTCACGGTGAGCCGGCTTGGAGTTATTTATTTAGAAAAATGATTCCTGTGCTTGTAGATGCAGGTTATCGAGTAATAGCACCCGATATGGTTGGCTTTGGAAAATCGGATAAATATATTTCGGTCGAAAATTATACCCATCAAATGCACGTAGATAAGATGACTCAATTAATTGTAGAGCTAGACTTAAATAATATTACTGCGCATGTGCATGATTGGGGCGGGCTCGTTGGACTTAGAGTTGTTGCTGAAGAGCCAGATAGATTTTCTAGAATTATTGCCTCCAACACTTCCCTGATTGCTTCTGGAAGGGGCGTTCTAAATGATATGTTTAGTTTTATAGCTTATCCACTTTTTAAATTTTCAATATGGTTTCAAGGACCAGCAACTTGGGAAGAATTCATTGGAGGCGATGGATTTACAGGGTGGATAAGGTATTCAAAATCAACGGATAATATTGATGTTGGCGGCATAATGCAGACTCTTGGCACTGTCTCAGCTAGTGAAAGAGTTGGATATGAAGCTCCTTATCCCAATGCAACTTATAAAGCAGGCGCTCAAATATTTCCTTATTTAATTCCAAGTGAACTAAGAAAAAATGAACAAGCCTACAGGGATGTTTTTGAAAAATGGGATAAACCGTTTCTAATTGCCAACAGTGATAATGACCCAGTTACAAGTAACAATCCTAGGTTGGTAGAGATGTTAAAAAGAGTGCCAACAGCAGAAGAGATTGTCATTAAAGGACCAGGCCACTTCATTCAAGAAGAAGCAGGGCCTGAATATGCCCAATTAATAATAGATTTTATAAATGGAAATCCTAAAGGTTTTTCAGTCGAAAAAAAGTTAGATAACTTTTTAAATTTAGATTAAATAGTTCATGGAAGGATATGACTTGCTAATGATATTTTGGTCAGGATTTTTAATCTTTGGATTATTTATGGCCTTTCAAGATTATAAGAAGTGGATTTCTTCAAATGAAGTCAATAAGAGCTTGTCCCTTAGAGAAATATTTTCAATCTTTGGTCAAGGAATTGTCTTCGTTACAATTGCGCTAGCAGGGATTATTTTCTTTACCTTAAACCAACATCTTATCTAAGTGGTGCCCAGAGGTGGAATCGAACCACCGACACAAGGATTTTCAGTCCTTTGCTCTACCAACTGAGCTATCTGGGCAATCGAGCGCACAATATTAGAAGAATCGTAAGTTAAGCGCAATCGATTAATCGATAGAAATTAGAATATTTAAAGTATTATGAATGGGGAATGAATTCAGAAACTTTAACAAACCGAGTTAGGGCAGGGTACGGTATTGGTGACTACGCCATTTGCCTTTATTGGAGCGGTATTGGTCTTTATCTTTTATATTTCTATACCGACGTGGTTGGTATTTCTCCAATTTTAGCTGGTTGGATTTATGCTCTGGGAATTGGTTGGGATGCAATCAC
>VMHT01150085.1_pt1 | contig 41177 bp, 29 predicted proteins | sample 4693611 | NCBI WGS metagenome assembly VMHT01 (sample SAMN12280063, study PRJNA550983) | marine metagenome | isolation source: seawater sampled from same location over 5 years 0.02-0.2 micron viral filtrate | place: USA: collected off the coast of southern California halfway between the port... ...
CGCTTGCCAGCCGGCGCCCACTTGCCAGCGTGTGCGATGAAGTGGTGGCGCTGGCGGCGCTAGTGGCGCTGGCGGCGCTAGTGGCGCTTGTGGCCTCTCTTTTTCCGACCGGCAGTGCAGGGAAATGCACGTTCTCGTAGATCATTTGTGCGCTCTGCTGTACCCCGTAGTTAAACCCGTTCCAATCCTGGTCAATAATGTTTGGAAAGTTGGTTTTTTCAAACGCCGTTACAACTTGAAGAGCGTGGTAGCCTGGGCTGTCTTTGTTGGTTGCGTAGTCCGGGTAATAGTGGCTCACAATGCCCATGACACTGTGCTTCAAATTACCGGCACTTGGAAGGTCCATGGCACGCAAGCCCCTAATGAAGTCCATGCTAGCGTCGGTAGGATATCCCAGCGGCTTCCACTTCAGCAGCTGCTGCTCGCCCTCGGTGGCGTAAATAAAAAGGCCATGTAAAATCTTAAGACCCCAATATGCGGGTTCCTTCCAGTCGTCAAAAATGGTGGGTGGCAGATAGTCCCTGCCCAATAGTTCTTGTAGGTACAGTACGCTTTTACGGTATCCTACGCACGTTTTCCACAAATCCTGGTTGGCGGGTGCCGTTTGGTGTCTTCCGTACCGCGCGCACAGCGTGGTACCGTTCCAATCGTACCTGTCTTTTGCCCGCTCGTATCTGTTTTGGTACGGTAAGGCCTCCTCTTGCAACTCTTCTTGCAAGCGTCTTGCGTAGCCGCCGTCGGGAACGTCGTCGTCAACGTTGCCATTAAGCGAGCCCCAAGTTTTGTGCTTGTCGAGGCATTCTCCTAGCTGCGTCTCAAACGTTGGTGGAAGGGCATCACCTTGACCAAATAATTTGCTGGCGTCGTTGACAACATCTACTACGGCAGCCCCTGCAGTGTTGACGCCAATGCACATGCCCACCATTAGCAGTTTTGCAATTTCCTGCACTGCAGGGGGCAGCACGCCAAGCATGCCTGTCATGAACTGCATAGGATACTGCGACACCATAGTGAGCGCGGTGGCAACAACGTCAAACAGCTGTTCAATCCATGTTCCAAACGATGGTGTCTGGTGGGTGATCATACCCCAGAATCCTGCAAACACATTGGCAACCAATACAATTAAGTGGCTAAATGTGTCATCCAGCAGCTTGACTATAAGATCAATAAAGTTTTCTATGGTTGGTATCAAGGCCGATGCGCCGCCATTTGAGCCCTCGCTGCCAAATATAAGCTGTTGAAGCCCGTTTAAAGCATTGCAGGCCCCTACGCAGTGAAACTTTGTGGTTTTCCACAGTATATTTGCCACCTCATTGCCAAAAATCTTGCCTACATCGGCAACAGCAGCCTCTTCGCCATCTTTGCCGCTAAACAGGTCCTGTATAAGTTGTTGAAACATGTTAAAATCCGCGGCGCCTTCCAACGACTGTTCCCCTGACTCGCCCGTTCCACCATCCGTTCCCGTTGATTTCTGGGCTTTTACCACCAAGCTGTGCGTAAACCCAAGCGGCAGCATAACAAGAGTGTCTGCGGCCGCAAACATAAGCTTGGCAATGCGCACACGAACCTCCCTTGCTTTTCCGCCCTGCTGGCCGGTAATCATAGACGCAAAAGCGCCGCAAACGGTGCCAATTATGCGGCTTAATTCGCAAAAGTGCACTGGCGCGTTCATCACCATTCCTTTGTTAATAACCCCCATCACGCTTATAATGGCGGTGGTGGTCTGGCGCGTGCCAGAAACAGCGCTCCAAAGTCCCTGTCGCAGCACCTGGCCGACGTTGCAGACAAAGTCAGTGGGCACGGTGACGTTGCACCAGCACCTGTTAATGTCCATTAGTTCGCATTGATGCATACACGGCTGAAACACAAGGTTAGCACCAAAGCGCACGTACGAGCACGTCTCAGGATGAAGCATGTAGGCTTTCTCCGTAATCTGGTAAGGTAATTGAGGGTCATTAAGCCCAACTCCAAACGCAAACGAGTAGAGCGCCCACGCCTTAGTAAGTGATGAGTTTGTGGCTTTGCCACCCAGGCCATACTCAATAAAAGCATCTGGTTTCTCAAACTTGTAGACTATTGGGCTGCCCTGCACTATAAAGAATTGTTTTTTTGCATTACTATAACCGTATTTGACTAATATGTAACTTCTTGCGTTTACAAAGTTAACATTAACCTTTACAGGCGCTGTGCCATTCTCAAACTTATAAATGCCATTAGATGATTCATCTAGCTGGTTTGCCAGCAGAACTAATATACCTGTGGGTGTAAAGTAGCTTATTAAGTTAATGCTTTTAGACATACTTGTACCGTCTACAAGGTCTGTTGACGAAACAGTGTTAACATGTGTTAACGAACATAAGTCCACCGTTGACAAACCTTTTGACGGAGATTGTAACGGAAACTTTCCTGAGGCGGCCGCCAAAGCCCGTTCTTCTTTGTCTTTTTGAACAAAAAATCCGTCTTGATTTTGTGTTGTAAAGTAGTTAGCAAACCCCGTATATTTGACACCATTGTAATATTCGCAGTACTCCTCCATGTCTGTGCTGCATTTTGTTCCGCCTGTAGGGTCAAAATGAACCCACTTAGGCACGGCAAAGTCCTGCAGGTTTGCGCAGATGTCGGCATTTTGTGCGCCGGCGGCGGCTTGTCCTACGAGCGTTAAGTAAAAGTTGTCGGTGAAACGCCTTTGAAAAAGTTTGACAATGGAGGTGGTGTCGCCAATAACGTAGTTGTCGTCAATGTTGTTTCTGTAGCACGGCGAGTCCATGGTGTTTGCAACGGGGTCAGAAGCGTCTAGTCTGGCAAATAGATTATTAAGCGCTACACCTGCCTCAAGAATAAAATAGTAACTGTACTCCAATATCATAGAATTGGCCCAGGGGTAATCCTCCCGTTTGTAAAAGTTAGACATCATTGGGCTGTTAAAGTCTGCGTGTACATCGCTCAACTCGTCAAGCTCTGGAAACCACGAGATTGCCTGGCACATAGTACTCTTGTTTAGCTTGATGCTGCACACGCAGCTTGTGTCGTCATTCGTGAAGGAGCACTCATCGGAGTTATACTGGTATGATCTGCTGCTACAATCTTGCTCCTGAATCAAGCTACTGCGTATAAGCTGTCTGTAGTATCCATACTGTTGATTCATCAAGTTGTACACTGACAATATTGATCTCTGGCAGCCCTTGCCGCTGTAAGTATCATCTTGCCTTGCGCAGGTGTACCAGACTTTCCATGCATCGTGATTGGTGTTTGATTTAGTGGTTATGGCATTTGCTTTACTCCACCAGAGTTGCACATCTTCAATTAGTGTTTTGTTAGGCATCGTTTTGACAGCCGTATATTTATCTGGCACGTCCCCGTCAAACGGCAGGCCCCAGTTGCAGTTAATGGGCAGCTGCAGGACATTGGGTTTATGAGTCATGATTTCGTCAACCATTGATTTTGCCCAGCCAACAAAGCCACTTACCAGTCTGGATGCCACCCGCATGTTTTCGACGCCGATTCTTGCTAATGAGGTGGTGTATACCCCAAGGTTGTCATTTAAGAAAGTATTATACCACCCGAGGCCGCCTGTCGGCATAGGCACACCAAATACTGCAAAGGGCAAGAAAGTGCCGGCGTAGAATGCAATGGCATCGAGGTGATTGTAGACGTTGGCGTTTAAAGTGGGCTGGCGGCACCACGGGTCAAATTTTCTGCCCACGAGGTCATTGTCCACATCATGCACGCAAACGCAATTCTCAGGATCAAAAGTCTGATCAAAGTTTCCTGTTTGTGTCTTGCGGTAATTGCAGTTGACGTTGTCCAGGCGTGGGTAGGACATTCCGTCTTTGGTCTCCATGACCTTCCATGGCGCAGGGTCACCCGATGCTGAATTCTTGGCAAGCAGCCTGATAAAATCTAAGGCCACGTACGCGGTGTTAATAGCGGCAAGGCCAACATGCTGCACAGTACAGGCAATCGGTGGTCCTACAAGGGGCACCGAAATGTCATAGTTATTGCAACCAACAACGCTTGATCGGTATCCTACTTGTAGTGTAAGCGGAAAATTAATTTGGTTGGCTGGAAGTGTGCTGTTCCAGCACGTGCCATGAATAGTGTCTTGAAAGTATCCAGCTTTGCACTGGCACACGCCATCGCTTGGGCATGTACCTGCAATTCTAGCTTGAGACCTCATGTGGCGGTCGCGTTGCGGGTTGCACACTAATTCTGCGTCGTACAAGTCAGGGTCATTGTTTAAATTAGCTTGAAAGTCATTTACTTGCGCTATTCTTGTGGTGCACTTTTGCACACATGGCGACAGCGTATCGTTACGGGTGACGTGCGTAGCGCCGTGAAAACATTGGCACGCTAGTCCGCTGATGCAGGTCCCCAGGCCACACGAGTTGTCTGTGCACCTGCACTGCTGCTTAATGCTGTCAAGCGGTGCAGCACTTTTGAAGAAGTCATAGCCATAATACTCGCACGTTAGGTCGGTTTTGGCAGGTGCGTTAGCATGTACAACAAGGGATTCCATCGTGTGCACTGCGACGCTTATATCCTGCACGCTCAGGTATGCCTGTGTCATAGTTGGCTTGAGGTCAAGCGCTTCATACCAATTGTTGCCATTATTAGCCAGCACGCTTCCCAGCAGGGTAAAGGGTATTTCAAGTAGCGACCAGTAAACGGCTGTCTGACGCATAAGTCCGGAACCTAGATTTGGTTTTTGAATGCTAATAGTAGTGCCTAACCCAGTTTGTAAATTCATCCAGTTAAGCCCTGACTCTATGCCCTCGTCCATCGCGTATCCCCAGTACACAGACATGTCGCGCAGCTCGTCAAACAGGGGTGCGACGGCAAAATTTTCAAAAGCGCCTGGTAAAGCAAGCTGCAAAGGAATTTGTAATAATCTTATAGGAACGTTGTAGCTGGCGCTGAGCCAGTGTGCTAAATTAGGACTAAGCATCCATCCTATAAAAAGTTGCATAGTGGGTGCTACGGCCTCACAGAGGCATTCAACGTGCTCCTGCATTGGTGAAATAGATTTGAGTTGAATGTATGCAATAGAGTCGTACCAATTAATGCGGTTAGTCATCCATCCTCCGTCGGCTCCAGCAGAAGGGTTGATCCAATTAATAACTTCCAGCAGCGCTATGGACAAGCCGACAAAAGCCTCTGATACGGCTGTGGCAACCTCGCCAAGCTTGCCGCACTCTCCCAGTACCTCAACAGTGCCCCACACAGCAGACAGCGGCACGTACACCGTCCAATTGTAAATCGGAACAAAGGTGGCCCACAGCGCGCCTACTATTGCAAAAAACCCCATAATAAAAGCCTCTAAAACTAGCCTTACGTCGTAGTACACGTTTTGAAAGCCTTCAAAGAAGATAGCCTCGTTGTAGTTGAGCTCTATGTGTATGAAAATGGAAATAGCAAAGAGGATAGCCATTGCAAGATTGCCAGCGCCCCAGCTCATTAAGGAGGATGGTACAACGCACACGGCGTTCCAAATGTTGTTGAGGACGTTTACAAAGTTATTAATGAGTATGCCCGTCCCGTACCGGTCTCGGACAACGACAACATTCACAAACAAAGCACACATAACCAGGAGTGCCGAAAAGGCCATCAAAAACGAAAATAGAAAAACCGCTGTACCTAGTGCCATATCAAGTTCAGTCAGTAGGTATATATAATGGACGTCCAGCGTTTCAAGTATGACAAATTTGTGCGAGAGCTGCCTGCGCTGCTAAAATTGTGGCTAGGCATTGATGTTACAATCGATCCACGTGCGTCGGTGATGGAGGTAACAGGCAAGCGCTACGTAACCCCTTTCGAGTGCGAGGTGCGTGGTCTTTCATACGCGTTTATGGTAGTATCCCGCTCAAGTTCGCCGTACGTGGTGATGCAGGTGCCTTTAATGCTGGATGACGGCACGTTTCTCATTCGCGGCAAGCGGCGCGTGGTAATGCTGCTTCGCAAGCGCGCCCGGGTGCCGGTTCGGCTTAGTAAGGGCTTGCTGGCGGTCAATGGGGGTAAGCTGGACATAGCAAAGCGCACCTTTATCCCAAGCTTTGGAGTAAAGTCGGTGCCAATTGAAAAGTCTGACAAGGTGGGAACCAGCTCGCGTATGCTGAAGATTATGTGCGACCGTGGCATGAAAATTGCGTTTGATGCGGACGATGTTGTTAACATGCGCATCTGGACTGTGGACCGCCTAATGGAAGCTCTTTTCAAAGGCGTTATTACACAGGCAAAGGCCAAAAAGGGGGCAACGTGGCCGGAACAATACGTGACCTCCGCTATCTTTAGCGCATTTGCAAGCGGCAACTGGCGTGGAATGTCGCTAACGGGTGTGACACAGCTGGCAAACATGACTAATCACACGTCATTAAAGTCGCAGCTTTGCAACGTGCTTAGCGGGTACACTAATGCCAGTGCTCGGTTTGTTCACTCAAGCACGTACAAGTATTTTTGTGTAAGCCAGACGCCTGAGGGGCAAAAAGTAGGCCTGGTGCACACGCTTGTGGAGGGAGTGTGCATCAGCGACCACACCGACGAAATGCCGACTCCAACTGTTGGAGACATGCCCTGGTTTCACAACGGTGAATATCAAGGCGTGACAGGCTCAATCGCGGGCGCTCAGCAGCAAAATGATACTGTGTGGACGTGGTCTGATGCTGGGCGCATGAGCCCTGGCAACCACATGCTGGGCCACACGGCTCGTCACATTCCGTTTGCCAACCACAACCAAGGTCCGCGTGTGAGCTACTACTGTAGCATGGCTAAGCAAGCTATGAGCGACACTGGTTCGCATCGCCTGGTGTACGCACAGAGGCCTATGGTGGGCCCTTGCCATGAAGAGACGTCAGGATGCAACGTAATTCTCGCAATCAATTGCATGGGGTACAACCAAGAGGACGCACTGGTAGCCTCGAAGGGTGCACTGGAGCGAGGTCTTTTTAGGTCGCTACAGATCGACACGTACACGGCCAACGCGGACAACATTAATGGCATTGCAGTGGGACAGCAATTGGCGGCGGGCACCGCTATTATGAAAGATACCATCACAGCAAAGCGTGGCGCGTCGCAGACGACCGTGACTGTGGCGGCAGAAGGCGACGGAACGGCCCAGGTGGTAACGGCAGCGCTGCGCATGCCCGTGCGCGGTGACAAGCTATGCAATCGACACGGGCAAAAGGGTGTGATCGGTGCAATTGTACCGGACGAGGACATGCCGTTTACCGCGGAAGGAATTCGTCCTGACCTGGTCATAAACGCGCATGCGTTACCATCACGCATGACCGTAGCGCAGATCATGGAGATGGCAGGCGGCAAGATTGACGGAACAGCAGTGGATGGCACACCGTTTGGCAATATGACAGTGGAGGAGCTTTACTCGCAAGGAGGATCTGGCCGCGAGACAATGTATGATGGCACAACAGGCCTTCCACTGCAGGAAAAAATATTTATTGCGCCGTGTTGGTACCAGCGGCTGACGCACGTGGCGCAAGAAAAGTGTTATGCACGCGGTGCAACGGGCCTGACGGACCGGCTGACGAACCAGCCGACGGCGGGCCGCAAAAACAGCGGTGGCATGCGGTTGGGCGAAATGGAGCGCGACGTGCTACTAAGCGGCGGCGCTACGCAAGTGCTGCGCGAGCGCATGGACTGCATCGGCACAACAACGTGGGACAAATGTACTATTTGCTCAAAGCATATTTGCCACCATATCTTTGCGTCGCGCTCTACTCCTGCGCTAAAGATTCCTCACGCGTCGGGGCTTTTGGCAATGGAGCTGGCGGCGATGGGAATTGAGATGAGTTTAGATGGCTAAAAGTGACGGGTTTGGCGTACATATTAGTGTAATGAAAGCACACGCGTCTGTCCTCCGCACACTCTAGGTTGAAGCGGCGCGGCGAGGTGTGGTAGGTCATCTTCCAATGGCTGGTCTGTGCGCCGGTCATGGTTGCTGCAAGATACTCCCGCATGGCACTAGCATCAAGGCCCACTAGGCCCTGTATCTCTTCCGCGTGTGTATTACTTCCCTGCATGTACTCACGCACCTTCAGCTGCCACCTTTTTGCATTTGCAACGTGCGGCTGAGTCTGATAGCGTTGCTGCGCCGCAAGTTGCAGAAGTGTCTGTTTGTGTGTGCGGCGTCTTTTAAATCCGTGTGGGTACTTGCGGCGGTAATCCTGGCGCCACTTCGCTCGTTTTTCCTCCTGCGTTTTTATTTTCATTCGCTGTAAGTGATTTAGGCCTTAAATAATTATGTATGTTTATCTACAAACACTCACCCGCCCAGTGGTTACGGAAGGCACTCATGGCAACGATCACGGAATCGGTCCGCTTGGAAGGAGACTTGCACCGCCTAACATCCCTCCCCTCCCACGAACTCTAGGCATTGTGTGGCGGGAAACATGGCAAGCAGGTTCATGGTGGTCGAGTAAATCCACGCAGAGAGTGTTATACCAATCGTCCATTTGGCGTAGGCCTCGCGTGTATCCCACTGCTGAAGGCGTTTGTGTGTGTCGTTCTTTTGCTTTGGAAGTAGCGGCAGCAGCCCAAGTGCTACGAGGCCGGCAGTGTAGCTCAAGACGTACGACCACGCAACAGTTGTCCGAAAGGCCATGGTGTCTTGTCGATAGTTGGCTATGTTACTTAGCCTTGGCTTAAAAAGCGCAAACACGCTGTTGCTAATTGCTTGCGCCATAGGTCCCCCAAGGTTGTGCAGAGTGGTCATTAGCCCAAACATGATGCCTTCCTTGCCGTCTGGGGCCAGTTCAACCACGACAAATGAAGTCATGAGGAATCTGGCGGCCGCCGGCACCATGACAATAACGGTCTCTCCAAGGTAAAAATACTGGTTGCGCAAAACGTCAAAGATGGTCATGAACGTAAAAACGGAGTCTACGGCCGTCAACAGTACGGTTGTGCCGGCAATTATATGCCTCCAGTTTGCTTGGAGCAAGCGCGTTTTGACAATGTGCAGTCCCCATGCAAATATTGCGGCACCAACAATACCAAAGAGGGCGGCCTGCATGGTGTGTACCTTGGCCCACTCCTTTGCTACGTAGCCAGACGCGGTCGTGTTGACGTCGCCAATGGTGCCGTGCAGCAGACTGTAAAGGCCCACGTAAAAAACTGTGCGGTTTTGTAGCATCAAATAGCACTCGCAAAGGTACGATCGTAACGTGACATAGCGGCGCTTGCGGGTTTCCACTACCCCCCACACGCTAACTAGTACCATAATACTGGCAGGCAGCGCAAAAATTGCGCATACTTGGGTAAACTGCAGCGTCTTTTTAAACTCTCCGTCGTACTCCTTGCCGTTCATGCCAAGTCCGACCAGCAGCGCGGCCACAATGCTGCCAAGCGTGCGCACGGTGTAAACGTTGGACTGCAGTGTTCCGCGCGTTTCAAGAGGTTCTAGTTTTGCCAGCTCAACAACAAGGCCGTCAGCTGCAACATCTGCCATTATGTAGCCAACAGCGGCAAACGCCATGAGCGAGCAGAAGTGTCCAGAGGCACTTGCTTCACCCTGAAGGGGCATGTCACGGCTGGCCAGCACAATGAGCGCAAACGTGCAGATGCTCCATCCAATCACCATGTAGGGCTTTCGGTGGTACCCTTGTATTGGACAGCAGTCGTTGAGGGCACCATACAGTATCTTAAAGCTCCAAGGAAGTGCAATGACCTGTGCAGAAGTGGCGTACACAAATGATTTAACCTCTAAATACCCCAGGAAGAAGCCGTAAAGCGTGGCAGGAAGGCCGCTGGAAATAATGCCAACGGCAAAGTATTGTAGGTACAGCCCAATGTTGTTGCGCCAGTTAAGTACGTTAATATAACGCTGTACTTGCTCCAATGGCTCGGGCGATCCCGCTGGGGATCCCGCTGGGGATCCCGCTGGGGATCCCGCTGGGGATCCCGCTGGGGATCCCGCTGGGGATACCGGTATGCATAATTTGCCTTCGCTAGCGAGCGACGTCGGTGCTGCTATTTTGTTGTTTGACATAAATGCAACTTTTACTTTACCACAAATACAAAATCAACAGTATGCGTTGCTACGCTTTTGTAGCTCAGTTGGCAGAGCGCCAGCCTTTTAAGCTGGTGGTCACGGGTTCGAGCCCCGTCAGAAGCACACATTTTTGCCCCGCTGGCGCAATGGATAGCGCGCCGCACTTCTAATGCGGAGGGTGCGGGTTCGAGTCCCGCGCGAGGTAAATTTTTTTTTACGTGCGTATAAAAGCGCCTGCAACCTGACACTACAACGATGGCATGTCACGGCTAGTCTGGCGGTCCATAATTTGGTACTGTTTGACCATATCCATTTTTAGCCGCTGTAGGTCTGCCCAGCGCTTGGCCTGCGTGTCGTTGCAGACGATTCGGCCGCCACTGGTTTGCTCTCGTGGGGCAAGTGAGTCCTGCAGGTCGTTCATGCGGTTTATGTCAACCTGCAGCTGCCGCAGCGGATTTATATCGTGCCTGGTAAAGTGGCGCGTAAGTTCCTCTTCATCAAGCTCTGGGGGTTCTTGGCCGGCACGGATCATTGGCTCACGAAAGAATGTATTGTACGATTCAAGCATTGTTCGCGCAAGGTCATCGTCGGTAACTCTTCCACCAAGCGCAGTGTCCAGCTGCTTGAGGTAAGCCATAGCAGTGCCCGCGTCATCGGCGCAATCGCACAATGTGCACTTCTTCTTTTCTAACGACCATTCTACGGTTCCATTGAGGGACAACTGCTCCATCTTCTGATAGGTGTTTACAAATAAATATGTCTATTGTGGTCACCGAGACGTCGCCACGCGCACTGTTGGACAGTGCATTGGAGCTAAGTTACAACTTAAACCTCATGGCCGATAGCGGCACAGGCGAAGGCATGGCGCCAACGCGGCACACCGTAAAGGGGCCTGGGTTTGTGTTAAAGCAGGTTGAGGAAACTCTTCTGCAAGTATGCAAAGACCTAGATGTCGAGAAAAAAGACAATGGCAATGCCCCTTTAATGATGCGCCTGCGCTTACACATTGACTGTATCTCAACTGTGCTAACTGGAAACAACGTGCAATTTTCTCACACTGACACAACTACTCTGCATGAGCTAATTGAAAGCCTTTCCATGCTTAACAAATCTGTGTGCACTACGGAAAGCCGAAGTGTGTTTCCGGGCGCATGTGTCATTACTTAAATCATGGATCTTAACGCCGTGCCGACATCCGCCCCTCGCAAAAAGCTGTCCGCCGCCGCGCAGCACCGCAAGCATCAACGCAACATTGCTCGTGATATTACCAAGATGCAAGCATGTACCAAACCATTTATTCCGCTGACCAGTTTCAGCCGCCTGGTGCACGAGATTGTGGGTGAGCAAGGGGAATACTGTGTGCGGTCCGACGCAGTGCGTGCGCTACAGGTCGCGGCCGAAGATCACCTTACAACGATGTTTTCCAACGCCAACAAATTGGCACATTACACAGGCCGTGAAACAGTGTCAAGCGAGGACTTAAGGTTTGTCACCCCTGCACTAAATGGGGAGAACGTAAACCTGCCCGCTGGTGGAGACGAAGAGCCCGCACTCCAGCTGCCCGTGCCGGACCAATAGCATGAAAGACGTGCTGCTCAACCTTTTCTGGCTGAAACCGCAAGAGCAGCTCTTTTTTAAATTTTGGGTCATCATGTAGCCGCACATTGTTGACTAGTGCCCGTAAGCCCTCGTGCATATCTTCCCATCTTAATCGCCACCCATTGTGTATATAAATCTGTCCATTTTCTACTTTAGGATTAATTTCTTGGTGTAAGGTAACAAGGGCCTGCTCTATTTGCGCAAGAGTTCCCTTTTGCAGGCCGCGTAGTAGGGACTTGCACAACAGCATGTGCCCGTGGAAAAATATTTGTTTCGCTAGCTCTTTTACGTTTGCGGTTTTTTGTAGCACGGGGTTAAAACAATTGTCAATCTGCACCTCGGGAAGCACACATGGATATTTCATGCTGTGCGCCGTACTTTTGCAATTGTGCGCGAGTTCTTATGTGTGACTGTCATGATGGGAATTGTCATCTTCGTCGTCAGTAATAGTAAATGCGTTGGTGTGAATGACATCTTCGACATTATTGTTACTGCTTGCGTTTGTCGAACGGCACCCCTGCCAGTCAAACGCGAGCGTACGCGCGCCTGCATGTATGCACGGAAGCAACGCAACATCCGTCCAGTAGTCCACATTTGTGTACCCCTGTACTGTGCCGATATGGGTTAAAGACGCAACACACGCGGCCGACATTGCCGTGAATAGCGACGTAGTTGATACTGCCAGCTTGCATCGGCGCTTGCGCTGTTTTAATGCCATAGGACCAGGCTCGTGATACGGTGCGGTGTCGTACTTGTGTACAAGCTGTAGCATGTGCCTCTGTAGCACCATACCTACAATTAGGTCGAAGCTGAGCAGCGCCTCGAATTCGACTTTTAGCGAGTACGCCCACATAACGACTAGCGAGAATGCAAGCAGGTTGCACGCAACTACCAACACTAGGTCCGTACGAATTTGTACAGGCATGCGGCGAAAGCTATCGCACATGCTCAACTTTGCCCGAAACACAAGTACTGTGGTAGCAAGAATGATTGTAAATGGCACAACGCTGGATATCGCATCGTTCGGCAAGTTTGGTGTTCGCATTTGACGTAGAAGGCCCTTTCAAGCAGCAGGTAAAAACTGCCAGGACGCACATTGGTAACAGTATTCTTGCAGCAATATGCAGCTATGCAGAGGTCCGCTGCCAGACGGGCACCCCCGGGCAGGCACTGTGTACTTTTGCGCTGATCACGACGTTGCTGCACTGGCGTGCAACTTAAGAGTGACTCCGGCAGTAGAGACGCTCCGGTTGTACGAAGGCCAGTGTGTGTTGCTGGATGCCCATCGCGCACCCGACGAGTGGTTTCAGCTGGCCAGCACCATGCCAGGGCTGACAGTGCAGGGCGACCCGCTAGCCGCGCGCCCACGGGCGTGCACTCTTTTTGCACGTTTGCTGGAAACACAGGCAGCGCCGGACACGCAGCTTCCCTTAGAACGTGTGTGTGTGCCCCGCCTAAGTGCCGCTACGCCACTTATGCAAGGTAAATCGATTGTGTTAGTAGGCAGCTATTTGGACATTGCGGCGGTGTACACGCATCTAAGACCGCACGGCATTGTTGTAAACGACGTGGTGCAGGACTTCTATGGAAAATCGTACCGTGTAACCGACTCGTCGTCGCCCAACCACCTTTTTGTTGACGACGGCCGGAGAGCTTTAGCGCGCAACCGCTGCCAGCAGCACCTTGTTGTGTCGCCGAGCGGTTTGCGCGCGTCAGAGTACGACACGGTAGTAGTGATGCCAGGAGTGGCACCCACCGCAGCAAAATCCGCGTGCCACCGCTGTAGGTACCAGATAATTGCTGTGTGCCATTCGCCGTTTGGGTATTAAAAAAATAGATAGACAGAGAGGAAGTGGATTTAAATACACAATTTTTTATTACACAATTTTTTATACACGGTCAGTTAGGGCCCTATCGCAGGCGCAGGAGTGGGCGCAGACGATAATACTTCATCGTTTTCCGGAAACCGCGCAAAGCAGCAATTATTCTTGACCGCCATTTGTGCCGGGAGCGTAATATCACCAATTGTGGTCACCGCTTGGGAGAAAAACAAGTCCTGAAGACGGCAGCCGTCATTTGTTTCGCTTACAACTGCGTTTTCCAGGTTTTGCCCAGTTTCGGTTGCGCCATACATGGCACAGTGGTCTGTATATGTGACAAGACGGCAGAGCAAAAAGGTGTTGCAAAGGTTTGCGCAGGTCTTTAGATTGTCGCAGTTATCAGTATAGTTTTTGTACGTAGCTTTGTCAAATTGGAAGAGGCGTGCATTAATGCTTGTGTCCTGCACAACACTCCGCCAAAACTTTGTGTAAATGCAATTTCCGTACGTGCCACCACCACTGGTATGCAGCGTGCCATTTTGCATAGTGCTGTTGTACATAAACGCCGGTGGCGGGGTGGGCAGGGGCTCCGGAGTGGGCCTTGGAGTTGGTGATTCACCCGGTCGCGTTGCCACAGAGCCAAACCATTGATGGTACCATTCAGAGTCTGATGTCTGCTGGCTATCAATGTTTTGCAAATATGGATCATTTGGAGCATAGATTGGCATTCCCTGGTACGTGTAAGCACTAAAACCCGATAAGACCGGCGGCTGTATGTACGTGATTGTAGGAACATTGTGCAGTGGATCTGGCTGCTGGCCAAGCTGCTTCATGCACACGCGTGACTGTTCCACGTACATGTTTCTAACGTTGTCAAATGATTCCGTGCTAGACAAGTCAGCTGTGCACGCAGACGCAAGCGTGCACTCCGCAACAGCCCTATCGGCCGTTTCGCCTACGAGTGCCGACGCCAGATCTGCCTGCTTTTGGCAGGCGGAGGGGGTCAGGCCTGGCGAGACAGAAAACGCGTACGATTGAGTAATCATAAAACTTCTTTGGTCGTTTGCGTGTATAGAGAACTCGTGCATAGAATTGGAAACCGCCTGCCGTAAATGTTTTGCAACTGTAAATGGTGCAGTAGTTGATCGATACAGAAATTGCGCTCCAGTAACCTGTATAGCTTTATCTTTTGCTATGCTGTCTGCAATGTATTTTAAAAATACAAGGTTTGGTATTGCTAACCCCAATGAACCGCTCAAGCCGTGCGTGACATATGCAGTACTGCCTGCCGTGCAGTCGTTGTCTTCGCCAACCTGAACGCTTGCAGCGGCGCTGGTTCTGCCGTAGAACATATGCACGTCGGTTGCAAATGCAAATATGGCGCCATTAGCCGAGCTGTGATCCGTACGGTGTGCACCCTGTAAAAGCGGAGTGCCCATGTCATACTGGCAATAGGAATTTATGCCGTTTGCCACGCTGAGGCACCCGCCCTGCTTTTGATAGGTTGTCACATTTGACGATTGTCCCGACATTTGATAAAGGTCATTTGTAATAATACCGTCACCTGCGTACGTGTATAGCGTGCACTCAAGATTATTGGTAACGGCTGCCGATAAGCACCGTTGCTCGTCAAGGCACCTTAACTTACATTCCTGGGCCGTTTCAACAGTGCCTTTGTCATTAAATAGTGGCGTTAGCCGCTTATTTGGAAGTTGTCCTGGAAACACGACAAAGTGTATTTCTGAGTTGCACCTAACAGTGTTTGTCCGGGCCCAGCAAAGCTGCACAGTTATGGGGTCGGAATGCTGCAACGTGATGGCATTGTAGCATTTACACAGGCCAGCAGCGTAGTGGCACACACTGCTTCCACGTTCACTGCACGTCTTGCAGCACCCTGACGCGCTGTGCTCACTGCCGTCTGCAAAGTGGTGATTGCCCAGGGTCAGGGCAAATCGGTTAGGCAGGTCCAGGTACGGGTGATCTTTAAGCGCCAACGATTTCATGATTAAGGCATCGTCAATCTGGTACTTGTCCTCCGCATACACCGTGTTATAAAAGCACACCGCAGAGGCGTTTATGCGTGTGCCGTATGCCTCGCCCTTGCAGCTAAGAGGCAAAGACGAGCCTGCGGTGTTGACTGCGGCAATGGCGCTACCTCCCCATGACTCAACGTCCAAGTACTCTGAAACTTCTACCGCAGTCTCTGGCACATACGGAGACAAAATGCACCAGTTCGGGCTGCCATAAAACCAGTAGTTGCAGCCCTCTTTACACCGCAATCCACATGCAGTTGCGTCCGAAGCAGTTGTTGCAAGCTGACCGTGCGCGGTTAGTGTTGTTTGGGTAAAGCTATTAAAAGCACGCACGGTACCACCTGGCGCGGCGCGGGCGTGCGTTTTATCCATAGGCGTCCCACGCGGCAAGCTCATCAGCCAGTTGCTGTCGATTCGGTTCACGAACCGGCTGCTGCAGTTTGTGCTGGCCCATGCGTGCCGTCTGTACTCGCTTAGAAAGTACGTGGTGTCGGAATCCTGGGCGTCCCATGAGCACACAAGAGTGTTCTGCAGCGCAGGATCCACAGGCGTTAGCGTATCTTCATATTTTGGCACGGAAAACTCGGGTTTGTTTGGGTTGTTCCGCCATTCTCCTGTTCCATATATCCCTCCGCTAGCGCACACCCCTGGCTGAACGTTGTACACACTGCTAGGAAAGTTAGGGTTTAACACGTGTGTTTGCGAAAAGTGATAGCACTGCGAAGTGTCTGCAAAGATCTGCCAAACAAATACTGAGCATTTTACAGGTCCTGAGTCGGCGCATAAATCGGCGCAGCGCTGTTCTTCGCTATCATGTGCAGCTTCAGGTGCCAGCAGTTCCTGGCTGGGCGTCTGCGTTGGTGTAGAAAATCCTTTCAGTAGTGCATCGGAGGCTCCATTGGTGTTTATAAACTCTCGCAGAGCCGCGTCTCTTGTATTTGGTGGATCCACGCACACTGCGCCTCGTGTACGAGTGCTGGACGTCAAGTTTTTAAACGTAACTGGCGATTTGCCGTAGGTTGGAATGCTGTTTAACCAGCCACCGGACAGGTAGTGGATGATGCTGTGCAGGTCTGGCTCCTTTAATAAAACGTCCTCAGTTTTGTCAATTAAGAAGTCTCCACTTTTTGGCTCGCTGAAGCACTTGTTTTTGATGTCATCTGAGGTTGGAACAATTTTGTAACCTGCTTTTGTGCACGTGTGCAGAACCGTACCACTTGCATGATTTTGTGCCTGTGTATCTGTTGTCCACTGAAGATGGCTTGCTACCGCAGGCCTGTCCATTATCGGCAGTATGCGACCCTTGTTGCACACGTATAGTCTCTTGCAGTCCTTCATGTACGTGCCGTCAACGCATTGCGCTTCAGTGTCCTGATGTAGCAACCAGCTTGCGTTGTTCCAATGCTTGCAGACGGCGGTGTTCTGTACCCTTTGCTTTGTATGCACACCGTAATGCGACCCTATCCAGTACAGCTGCTTGTCCTGCAGGGCAAAGCTGTTTTGCATTGTGTACGGAACAGACCCATCGCCCGCTGCATGTATGCCATCGTAAAGCACTCCAGTGTATGCCCTTGCAATGACTGAATTCTTAAACACGACTTTTCCGGGCCTGTTTCCTTGTTGAGTTGCGGTAGAGCCCTTGCCAAGAAAGTATTGGCATGTGTTTGTGCGGCAATCCTCTCCTGCAAAGAAGGGAAGGCACTTAGTACACTGAGTGGCAATGTCGTAGCCGTTTTTGCACACGCAAAGCTCCTCGTCTTCGACAAAGTTTGATTTGCATGTCTTACAATCAGGGGCCTGTGTGTTCTTTTTTAGGCAAACCGAGCAGTCACGCCCCATAAACTGCCCATTGCAAAAGCACGAGCACTGGCCAATTTTAGGATCCAGTAAACTTTCTCCGTGCAAACACGCTTGATGCTTTGGGCACGTACTGTAACTCGGCTGGTTTTGGCACGGTGGGGCGATGCATTTTGAACTGGTACCCGGGCAGTTGTCAATAATGTAGTTTGTAAACGTGCCAGTGCTGGATATGTCAGGCGAACTGCAGCACCCGCTGCCAATATTGCCGTCTAAGTCGTAAGCGTAAGGCTGTAGTAAGTTGCAGCTGCCGTTGACCGGCTTTTTGGTCAGTACATTAACTGGCGTCTGCAGCGCAAAGTCGTACCCAAGTCCGGTCTTGTTTGCGCTTTCCGCATCAAATGCTAGTACAAATTCTTGCTCAGACCAAAGCACCTGGCGGCAATCTTCAACAGCTGCGCAATAGTTGATGATACTGTGTGTGCTTACAGCCTCAATTATTGTAATTGTTCGCGTGTACGTGTATTCATTTACCTGTGTTTCGTACGCAACCTGATCCCAGTCTGGGCGCTTCTCCGTAGTAGTACGCTTGTACACAAATGAGGCGTTAAGTTGCTGCATACCTGGAACTGTAGAACCTCTATATTGCTGCCCGACCTGGTTTTCCGGTGTTAAAAACATCACCGCGAGAGGACGTTTTGACGGTGGCTCCAACATTGCGTACCCTGTGCAGCTTTTGCCTTTCATGATGCAAGCATTGTTTACCTCTTCCACTGTGCGATAAACATTGTAGCTTTCGCTGTCGTACGTAAGAAGTTGCGTTGGCTGAACAGCGCCTAAGCCAAAGTCAACGGGCACAAACGCGTCTAGCGCAGTTCGCACGCGCGTGGTGTACGCGCAGCTTTCCGATGGGTCACAAAATGTTTGTTTTTGCGCAGACGGGTACAAGGAAGCCCCCTGAGGCAAGCTCTTGATTTTTGTGTCGCGGTTGACAACTACCGCAGGCCGGCACTGACCTACAGTGATGTCATAGGTCTTATCATACATAAACTGGCGGAAGCATTGGTTTTTCTGACACATGTTGTTGGATTTTTTCTTGCAGCACTCGGTTGTACACCCCTGAAACGCACTGGTACTTTCGCCGCCAGTGTATATTGTGCCAAGAGGGCATTTCTTGTTGCCAAATTTATCCGTCACCGCATCGTTAACAATGGGGTCATAAGGCGTGGGACTTGGTGTGGGGGGCGTAGGAGCCGGCGTGGGATATTGCGTTGGAAACGGCGTGGGAAATGGCGTAGGAAATTGTGTCGGCGGCGAAGGAGTTGGACGCTTGCATCTACTTTGGCAAATCTCCTCCGAATCGTGATAAATCGTATCAAAATTCGAGTCATAATCAGTCTCGGAATAAAACTTGGCTGTTTTAACGCACCTGTAGTCGGAGGCTCTATTGTTCATGCCGTCGTTGCATGACCAATACAAGGGCGTTGGAGAAGGAGTGGGGGCTGGGTCGTTTTTGGCCTGCAATGCCGCTTTTAATCTGCGGGCTTCAATACTTCCTCTACGTCTGAGTGTGCCGGCCCGCTCCTTCATACGTTCCATTAAGCGCCTACCGCCCGGCGGTTCATAGCTTGGCGATTCCGCCCATGCTTCAAACGTATAATTTGCGTGAATTAAGGTAAATGGCCGTTCGGGGTATGCAATTTGTGCAGCGTCAAAGTCGCATGAGTACATGGCCGGTGGCGTGGTCTGGTACATGGTGTTATCATTTTCCTGGATGCCTATGCACGTGCCGGAGTTGCTTTTGTCGGAGCAGTAGCTGCTTACTTTTAAATCTGGTTTTGATACGTAAAATGGTAGCTTTAGTGCGCTGTTAAGGGTCACCGAAGCGGCATCAACACGGCACGCACATGCTGTTTCATCGCCATTCCAGCTGGCTCCCTGCAAACGATTATCGGGCCCTAAACACGAGTTAGCGTTAATCGTAGTGGGATTTGCCGAATCTGTTATGTCAACAAGGACGCCAAATAGTTCTTTAAGCTGGACAGAGGAGCCTGCTTTGCTGCTGGCTTCTACACGTAAGTCTGTCTGCGCACTAACAAATACAGTATTGGTCTTGCAGCTGTTTATGCAGCACTCGCACATTTGCGGGCTGCCATCGTTTGGCACTTGCGATATAAAATTTTCAGATTTACTTTTGTCGCATGTACTTTGGTCGTGCTGATCGTTATTCATAAACATGTGATTACCACCGGCACACATAGTGCTGGGGGCTATTTCGCAATTTGTACCAGTAAATTGTGTAAATGTGTCGGCCACCCCCAGCGCTCCTTGAGGCGTTTGGCAACATGCTTCCACCATTTCTGTCGAGTCTAGACAATTGTTTGTTGTGCTCGCTTTGTTGTTGCAGTACGCAAATCCCTGGCAATTTTGTGATTGCTCACCGCAGCTTGTGGCGCTGTAGGCATACGCTGGACCAACTCCGGCAAAGCTAGGTTTGTTAGTGACACGCTGAAACCCTGGCCAGTAAAACTTAGAAAATTTTGCTTCCTGGGAAATGCCGTGTACGCCCAAATCCTGAATATGCCTGTACGTGTTATTCACAAAACAGCTTGCATTTGTGTTGCTCCACGCGCAAATGTTTTCGGGATATGAATTGTCTGCGGGCGCCATAAGCACGGGCGCAATGCAACGCTGCTCACTAGATCTATGTTCGCATAAAATAGGAAGGCAGCCAATGTCTTCGTTCCAAACAGAGTCTGTTTTGCACAGCACGGATTCACGAAACGGATTGTTTCTGGGTCTAATCTTGGACAATTTTGGCATCATAAATGCCTTTGCAACGTTTTTGTCAACCCTGGATGCCGGCTTGCTTGCTTTTGCAATGGGCATGCAGCTTGCCGATGCTCCTGCACCCTGTGCATGCCACTGAAGAACAAAGCCAATGGGACATATGGGCTCCTTGTTTGGAGGCTTAGAGCACATTTCGTACGCTTCTTGTAAAGTAACTGGTACAACCTTGTCCTTTGGCACTCCGTCTACGTTATTTGAACTATCAACTTTGATGCCGCAAAAGCCTTCAGTGCCTTTTTGATCCGGGTTCGTGCCGCACAAGTATCCGCCTGCCGCAGTTGAAGAAGAATCAGATGGTATTCCACACACTGAGTACTGATGCGCATCGTTTTCCGTATAGCATCCAAAGTCGTACAGGTGGCATTGGGCGTTTTTTGCCAGCTGTTCTACTATATCAATCTTATCGTATTCTGTGTTGTCTTGCGTGGCGGTATTGTTAGATTGAAATCTCCTAAGCATTTGGTCACGATACGAACCCGCTCCAGATGTAAACAGAGCTTTTTGCGTGTTCCAATTGTACCCGTACTCGCACGTACCACCTGCCGGCTTTTGCATTGTCATGTGACTGCAGCGATATGGTTTGTTGGATGGGCACTTGGCAGTAAGTTGTGCATAAGGGTGCTGAATTGACATAGGATCAGTGTCAATTTGATCCTCTGTTGGCATGTGACCATCTGTTGCGGGAATCACAATCCCGACTGGGCACATTAACCCCGTATTAGCCGCATTGGTCAGACCACTTGGCAAATATGTAGTCTGGGCGCCAGTAGATGGTCCATAGTCATTTGCGTATTCTGCGAATTGACCTTCTGGTGCAATGTCATTTGGGTCAGGGTTTGCAGAGCTGCCATATTTTAAAAATGGCTTTGATTCTGGGTTGCTCACACGAAAGACTTGTGCCTGCACCAAAGATATGTCATCTGTTGTAGTCTGTGCCATTTTATTTGCATAGTTTTTTTCCAAGTATTTTGGCGTTAACTTGTCTAAATAATACTTGCCAAGGCCCTTCTCCCATAAGTGGTTGCACCTTCCTGCGCGCAACAATTCTTGGTGTACTATTTGGTCCTCTATGTTTGGGTTTCCTTGTATGCTTTCTTCATAGTCACCAAATTGAGGGCTGCAGCTGTACGCGGTTGACTGCACACCAGCTCTACACTTAATTTGCTGATTAAATGGGTTTTGTGTTTGTGAGTAGTCTTCGGCGCTTTCTTGTTTAGAAAAATCCACTGTAACTGTTCCAAACCCTGGTAAGTTGACCTGGCTTGTACACGGTTGGTTTGATTGTCCACCATCCATAGTATTAAGTTGCACTTTGCACGTGCCTTTAGAGTTTGTAAATGCATTTCCGTTAATGGTAGTCACCGTCGTCATTTCAGTAAGCATGCAATGATTTGCAGGGCAATATTTCATATCCATATTTGGCACTTTTACAGTCGTTTCGCAAGAGTCTTTTTTTGCACCTATGGCAGTCTCAAATTTGCTAAAAGCCTCAATTGCAACACCTTTCTTGACCCACTGCATATTTTTATCTTTGGTGCTGCAAGTGTTTACGGATTCTGTTGTGTAGTGCAAAGTGCCAGACCAATACTGTTGTTTTTCTGGTATTAAGATGTAGTTCTTGCCATCACCAAAGCTGCAGCCCCCTCTGCACGTGGCAGGAGGTAGTATTTGCGCTGCCTTCAGGGCTGTTTTAAATTCTGTTTTTATGTCTGGCGTTGAGTCACAGATTGATGAACTTACAGGATCTATGGCTTCGTAAAGAGTAACCCCTCTACTGCTTTGTCCCGGGCTAATAATGCACGTCGGAAACAAGCACGCTTGCGATTTGCCCTTATATTGACAGTCGCCGCTACTAAAAACCGAAGAGTCGTGTCGGTTTCCATGTACGCCTGATGTAGAGCTAGCAAACGGTGTGGCCCGGGTTTGTGACGTTGCGGTGCCAGAAAAACCAGAGCTGGCAGTAACGTATGTGTTTGTCGGCATTTCAGCGGGAAGTTTTAGGTTATTTGATGCTGCTAAGTATTCCTTCCGGCTGGCGTCGTCTTGCCCTACAACTTTTTTTGTCCAATCAAGCCAATTGTCATAAGCAGTCTCCCCGTCCTTTGGCTGTGCTGTAGGTCCTGCACCAACCGTTCCGCACGCTGTGGCACGGTATAGCCCTGTTAGCTTTACGTCCTCCTTGCTCAGTATTGCCATCGCTGTTCTGCTTTCGACTTGTGCCTGTTTGCAAGCATTTGGCATCGTTTTATATGTCGAGGCCGCATCGCACTGTGCTGTCTGCGGCGTAAAGCGGTACGCTTCATAACCCTTTTCCTTGGACGGGTCGACTGCCGCTTTGTCCAAGTCAGGCATAGCACCACCAACACACAGCCGATCATTTCCTTTTGAGGCAGTGCTATCGTCGTCGTCGTCGCCATTGCCCTCTACTGTCACTACGTCCTTATATTTTCCTGCTTGACACAGCACCCATGGGTGATTGCACCAACCCATTTCAAGGTTGCTGTGAATGTTAACGCATTTGGCGCTGCACAGGTCCCAAGCGTGATCCGAATCGGGGCATCCGAATGCTGGATCAAGCCCCATTTCGGTTAACGCAGCCAAGTTTGGCGGACGGCCAACGGTACCAACCGAACCTATGCTTCGATCAATGCTGCAGCCGTCTTCGTCAAATGTCCATGCAAGGCAAAATCCATCAGTCATACAGTGCGCCTCGCATTTGCCAGCCGTGTTCGACGTGACGCGCTGATACGTTCTGACAGCTGTGCCGTTTGGTGTGGCCGCTTCGTTTCCGTCTGCATATGCAATAAACGTTCCTTCATTTTTAAAAACAAGGCACTGCACCGCAGACGGATCATCTGTGCATCGCTTTGGCGTAAAAACACTGTGGGGGGTGACTATCTCCTGGCTGGCATTATCTGCAAGCACAAAGTTTGAAGCGGATGGTAATTTTAATGTCAGCAACGCGGTTGTGGCTTCTCGGTTAAACCGAAGACCCTTGGGCGATGCTTGTCGGTCAAGCTCTAAAAACGTGCTAAAATAGCCTGCGCCTGCTTCCATAAACAACTCATATTGTGATGGTCTGGCTTTTGTTACATAGTAGGCGTGCTGATTGCTGTCAATTTGTGTTCCCCAATAAATTCCTACGCACTCGCTGTCCAGCAAGCAGTTCTTTTTGCAATTGTCTAGCATAGAATAAGATTGGCCATAGCTGCACATTTGCTTAGAATTCACATTAGTAGGTTTTAAGCCGCACGACTTACCACATTTGTTTGTCCACAACTGGGCGGACGCAGTTGTTGTCAGCGGTGGCTGCACAACATTAGGAACAAATGTGCTTTGAGAAGGCAGCTGTTCGTTCCAGCCCGTTAAAATCATGCTCCAGCACAGGCTCAGACTGTGCGAAACGAGTGTACGCTGTTTAAAGGCTGTTGTGTACCCAGCGTGCGGTCCCGCGCCGAGTAGCGCCAGCACAAGAAAGTCCGCCCATGCCGACATGTATAAGTCATCGTTGAGCGGCACAAGCTCCGAATTGCGGACAAACATTCTTAGATCAACAGGTGGCCCGGCAAACCGGTCCGACGATTTGTCTGTCCTTTGAGCCAGCATGGTTTTTTTGGACGAGTTTGATTTTTGAAGGGTAAAGTACTTGCCGTTATTTTGAAATATAGAATCGCCGTAAATGCCAGCAATATGTGCGTTAGCGGCCTGGTACTGCAAAAGATCGTTGTTAACAATACTACTGTCGTCAGTTTGGACAGGAGGATTGAGCTGGTACGCAAACTTGTGTTTAATCTCGTCGTGGTAATATTCCTTTGTCGTCGTTTCGCCTTTCAGCGCTGTTTCATACGCTGTAATACAATCACTGTTTAACAAGCATGTTGGGCGGTTCTTTAATATTTCCATTTTTGCAAGGTTTATAGACGGGCACATAACGTACGTTGCGCTGCATGCACTTTCAACCTGCTGATTGAATGTGTTATCGCTGACGTCTTCTTGTACCAAATACTCCGCCCAAAACTGGTTCATAAATACACTGCTGCTCCAAAACTGCGTGCCATCTTTATACTCGCATTCAGCCTGTGCTGTCACCCACAAAGCAGTAATGACAAAATGCATCATCCGATGTCCCTTGTGTCTCTAAAAGGGTTAAGGTGTATAAGTAGTGCGTTCCTTGGGGTTTTGTTCGCGTTGTCACTGAAGCAGGAAAGCCGGTGCTACACAGGCTACATTGCCGTTAACAGCTTGTTGTGGTTGCTTGGTCATTCCGTTCCACAGATATACACCTGTTTTTTATCTCCTGATTCGCGTGATTATCTTGAAATCAACGTTAGTTCTTTACATCTCGACCTACATAGCAGCGCGCCTCGTGTAGGCCGAATCGGTTCGTCTCGCGCACGCAAAGCGTTTATTTATAGCGTGAGTGCTGGTTTATTTGACGCGTTAACACTGCGTCACACGTATTCGCCGAGCGACCGGCAAATCTTAGCGGCTGTGATGACATTCTTTATGCCAAAGCGGCTGCGTGCTTTTTTTGCGGTGTACACGGTGTACCTATGGTATTTGGGCAGCCTGCCTGCTGCTAGCGACGTCATAGCAGTAGGGGTGCTTTTAACCGCCACCTGGCTTGGAATGGCACAGCAGAAACGCTGTTGGTTACTCGTGCGATTCTTATCTGCAAGTGTTATTGCCACTCAAACTGGCGTAAAGACGTGCGCAACAAAGTTATCGGCAGTTGCGCCGTCAACTATTATTGTGCTTGCGCTCTTTCAGTTAAATGTGAGCGTTCCAATATTTTTTGCATTTGCCGTACTTGCTTTATAATGGACGCATACATCCCTCTTTTTATAAAAGCGGCTCAGGAAGAAACAAGCAAGCAGCAACGTGCACTTCTGCATCAGTGTCCCCGTCGCCGCTCTAATCTAAATAGTGCAGGCGATTTGACGCGTGCGGGGTCTTCTATAGGAAAGGAGCGCCTAGATGCGCTGCGGGACGTTCTTGAAAATGGATTTACGTGGACGCGTAGCAACACCCAGCGCCGTTTTCACGAAGCGTTTTTAAACGCGAGCGTTCGATATTTGTTTAGCCACGATTCGGTACCTCCTGACTACCGCGAAATCATGGATGAAAACAAGTGGACCGACATTCGCCAGCAGTGCCTGTGCATGACACCTCGTCGGTTTGGCAAGACGGTGGCAGTCGGCATGTTTGTTGCAGCAATGGCGCTTACTGTACCAGGATGCGAGCAGGCAATATTTAGTACTGGACGGCGCGCCTCCAGCAAGCTGCTTGAGCTTGTTGGACAGCTTGTGTCGCAAGTTCCTGGCGGCAGTGAGCGCATTGCCAAGAGCAACCAAGAAACCGTGTGGATCACGCACCCGTGCGGTACCGTTTCAAAGATTAACAGTTACCCTAGTTGCGCAAAGACGCTGCGCGGCGTGGGCGGAGATGTCGTGTACATGGAGGAGGCAAGCTTTATGGACCTTGCCGTCTTTTATGAGGTTATTGTGCCGCTGCTAGAGGTTGACAAGACCGCGCTAATATGCATCTCAACTCCACAGGTACGTTTGATATTTATTATGTCCATAATTTCTCCTCTTTTTCTGTGCAGAGTTTCTAACGTGTACGCGTACTTTTCACATTGTTGTCCCCTGTCCTCAGGACTCGCTTAATTTTTACTCCGAGATGTTTACCATGAAAGGACCCGATGGCATGGAGCTGTTTCGCAACATTCAGGTTGGGTTGTCGTGTGAGGCGTGCAAGGCGGCGGGCAAAGCCGAAAGCTGTGAGCACAACCAAGACGAAATTCCGCCTTGGAAAAGCCGAGAAAAGTTTGACATGGTGAAGGCCCTTTACGGTGACAAGAAAGATCTGCTTATGCGTGAAAGCATGGGTATAATCACTGAAGACCAGACAAGCCTATATCGGAAAGCATGGGTGGATCACTTTTTGGAAAGCCCTGTATCTTTGGCTGAGCCCAGTCCTCGCTTCTTTTTAGTTGCTTGCGATCCCAATGGCGGTGGCGACAGCAATATGGCCATAGTTACTGTCACGTTTCGCCACGGCAGCATGATTGTAGTGGGTCTTGATTATCACGCCGTAAAGGGCCACGACCAAATCAAGCAGCTTTTGTTGGCGCACGTGCGCGCGCTACAACATCTATACAGCGATGCATGGCTAATATTTGTAGGGGAATCTAATCTTGGGCAAGAAGCGGACCACATGAAGCACATGCTGCGTCATGAAAGCAATGTGTACACTGTTTGTGAGGGCGGCCTAGCGGGCGTTAGAACGACTCAAAAACGAAAAGAGTTATACGCGATGGAGGTGTGTAAATTTATTTCGCAGGAAGCTATGATGCACACTGGTAACGCCCTCATTTCGGTTAACCCTTTTAAAGACAATACTAAGTCCGAGTTGCAGAAGCAGGCGCTAGATGAGCTTGAGAAGCAGCTTTTAGGATATCGTAAGATTGTCCTACATAGCCAGACAGGTCGCAGCGACGCTCGCATATCGTACACGGGAAAGTCGCAGGGAGCGCAAGACGACCTGGTGGTTACGCTGACAATTGCCGCGTACTGGGGTGTGCAGTTCATGACTCGGCGTATTACTGGCCTCCCGTACGACATATTGGATGGATCCCCAAGCGAGCGTCATTGATGTCCCTGCAAGTGTAAACGGCCGCTCGTGTAACCTCAGCGTAAACGCGCAAGGCCTCACGTTCCGGTACAAGAGGAGCCAAGCTGAAATCACAATTACTCGGGAAAATGTAAAGACGTCGGTAACCCGTGGCGATATGCTTGCCGTCAACCTGGTCGAGCCCATGCATGTGGTGCCGGGGACCGCAAAGGCGACACGCAACGTGCTATTGCACCGTCAACGGTTTCTCGATGACTCTGTATGGCGCGATACTGTGGACAGCTTGGCCTTGTACTTGGGCTCCCTGAATTACGAAAAGTGCAACACGATCACGACTGCGTGCGGGTCCAGGGATTTGCAAATCAGCGCCTGCGCTTCCGCCCCCATCGTAGTATGGGAATCTAAGGCGTGCGTGGTAACTAGCGACGTGCGCGCCGTGATCCTTCAGCGCACCAGCGGCGGGATGTCTACGTACGACGTGCACGTCTTACCTTGCGCGGACGCGGTCCTGAGCATAAACATGCTCGACCATAAAAGCTTGCCTGTATGGCGCAGCACGTTTAGCGCTTTGCAAATTGTTGACACGGGACCTAGCCAAGTGTCGCTACAGGATGCGGAAGCGGCTCAGCACGAAGAAGACTTTAGGTACTATTTGTGCGGCACAGACATCAGCGAATCTGAAGAAGAATCGGAGGACGAACTAGAGGAGGAGTTTGTGCCTAATTATTACGAATCTGAAGACAGTGAATCGATGAATTCCGGCTCTGACAGCGACAGTTGTAGCAATAGCATGAGCGAGTGCAGCAACACAAGCAACATTACCAGTGAGTATGATAGTGATGATAGTGACGATAGTGATGACAGTCATAATGATAACGGCGACAGCGACGTGGACTACGAGAGCTAACTTCATGTCAGCTTGGCAATGCGCGGACGAAGAAGCTCGTTCCATGGTGGCAGTTTAGGCGTCATGTAGTGCACCTGGTTTCGCTCTTCCGCAAATCGAAGGCGTTGGCCACACCCAGGCGCACCTGTCTGCCGCTGCTTGCAGTCTGCCTCGAAAAGGCAAGCAACTGCCTTGCACGCACCCTCCAAATCGCGATCGCTTTCCCATTCGTCTAAATAATACTCCCCCCACTCTTGTAGTGCGTGTGCCGTGCTGAGAAGCGCTTTGCGAATGAGCTCTGTGTTGTCCCCCTCTATGAGCTGAGCCGCTACACCGTACAGATGTGCAGCGTTTGATTTTGCAACTATTTTAGTCTCGCGCCGGCAGCTTAGGTCCGCTTGGCCGACGCTGTCAAATGCAATGGCGCGTGCTAAACAGTAGTGTGCGCGTACGTCATCCTCGTCCGCGTCCGGCAAAGAAAAGCTTTCTGCCGGCCGAAAGGTCCACCGGGGCATAATTGTGTTTAGCACGTACGCGTACGCTCGAGCCGCGCTCAAGGCTGTTGCAAATGCCTGCTTGCCTCGCATGCCCTGAGACCGTACTAGCTGCTGCTGAGCATATTGAATATTACTCATAGCTGCTTCAAAGAGATAAGCTGTGCTTGACACAGTCGTGCCCTCTCGGGACCATTGAAACAAATGCCCGTCAGGGGCACATTTTTGTTTTTGAAGAAGCTTATCTGTGTACAGCTGTAGGTCCGCTTTGTGGTCTGTGGTATCTGCAAAAAGTGGCCGTACATGCGAGCAAGTTGGGTGAATAGCGGATCGATTCATTACAAAAAGTAAAGTGTGTTTATTAATATGATACTGCGACTGTACTGCCGGGCGGACGAAGATGCGCATACATACCCTGGCGCACAGAAGCGCACCCATTGTACACGCTGGGTCCCCAATGGCCCGTGTTGTGCTGTGTCTCTGAAAATGTATCGTACTTGTTTTGGCGGGTGTGGGTAGCTCCTTGAAAGCAAATTCCGTTTACCGTTTCTTCTTCGTTGCTGTTCATTGCGGACTGCTGATTGCCCATGAATGACGCGACGTATGAACTTAATATTTCGCGTGTCGCAAAGTGACCTTCGCCATCATCACGCATTGCAAGTTCATGCTTTTCAAAGTCACCCATCAGTGACATGCACGCAGGGGTGCTATCGGTTAGCAAGATAGGAATGGCAATAAGAGATTTTGACGAGTGGGTCACAGGTTCCGTGAACGTTTCATGTATGGCTTCAGGCCTAATAAACTTAGTGTTTTCCCCACCGTTGTAGCCCGCGCAATACACATCTTCGGCAATGTACATATTTTTGGGCTCCCGGACAACTGATTTGCTGTAAAACGTGTAGTGGCCTATATGCGTCTTATGAATGACGTCGTCTGTAAGCTGAAAGTCGTGGTGGCCATGAAGCGTCTGCCCGAGCTCTTCGCCGCCCTTGAGAAGTATTGCGGTGCCCATGCGATAAGTCTGGCGCGGGCGGAACAGCAGCATTTTGTGGGGCAATATAAGCTTCTGGTGCCTTTCGTACAGGGTTTGCGCAAGTTCAATAATGCAATGTTCGTCTACAATAAGGTCAATGTCTTCATCGTCGTGGTAATTTAAGTTCTGTGCTTTTTGACTTATAGTTTGGTGATTGAAAAAGTCTTCCCAAGTGCAGCCAAACGCGCGCAGGTCTTTCATGTTTACGCTTTTCATTGCTTTTGCCAATGTTTCGATTGTGGTAGCATCTGCATCAATTGACATCATAACAGCATTATCAATTGCGCTTTGGTACCCAACTTCCTCAAACTTGTCTGTTGACATGTCAAATATTTTGATGGAAGCAAGGTTCTTGTTACACTCGATGGTTATACGCGGTTGTTGATAAACGTTATCCGCTTCTTTAAAAACAACACCTATCTCACGTGCGTTTCGCATACTTTCTACGCCTACCCGGTTAGTCATTTCCTGCATGGTAACGGCGCGACGAGGATTACCCCTTTGCTCTGCTTCTAATGCCGTTCGAAGTTCCTGATACGCGTCGTCAATTTGCTCAGAGCTGTGGTAATGCCGTGGGCATACATAGTACTCGCCAATCTCGCGATCGCGCATGAGAGGCTCAACACTACCAGAAGACATAAAGTCCGTGTCAAAAGGGCGTGTCTCGTGCACATTGCATCCGCGGAACGTGTCGAAGCGCTTTGCACCATTCTCAAGAGCGTTTGTTGCTTTCTCGCCACCGCGAATGTACTCATTAAAGTACTCCGGGACCATCGACGCGTAAATAGCCATTTTGCTAGGAAAGATCCATGACGTGGGCTCAATCCCAACGCGGCGCATGCGGTCCTTTACTTCAGCATCCAGTATAAAGAGCCCCTTAATGTCCTTCTGCACGCAAGCAAATCGCCAGCGCTCCTCTGCAAGCGCGTTGACTGCGTCATTAGTAATAATGGATGGTTGCGTTCCGTGCTTAATCTGCCACTGCTGGTAGAAGTTAGGTGCTGCCATGAGTTCGTGCATAACGCCAAAATACACGGTCTCGTGAACCGCCTCAACAATCTGCTTGAGGTTCATAAGATAGTGCTGCCGACCAAGCTCGGTCTTGTAAAACCCGTGTTCAATGATAAAAGCAAGGCCGCGACGAACAAGGCTGTCGCTACGGCTTTCGGACTCGTACGAAACGTACCGCGGAACACCTTGCTCAGGCTCGTAGTCCATCATGGTCTTGTTAAAGCGCCAGATGTTCCACTTGACGTGCAGCTCCTCTGTGTAAAGCCAGGGAAGCACGCTTCGTGTGTACCAATCGTCATCTTTTGTAATTAAAAAGTCGATGGTGGCCATGAGAAACTTGTTGCGGCCAACAAAGGCGCGGGGCAGGTTGTGCGTCTCGTGCGCAAAAGCATCGGATGCAAACGTATCAACGTCGCTGTTGCGCAGCGGGCCAAAATACTTTTGCATGTCCGTTGCATTTGACCGTGCAGAGTCTTGGACACTGTGGTTGTAGTTGGCGGCGTTCTGGTGTGAATGGTTCGTGGGAAGTGCCATTGATATCGTATAGCTTGGCAGCCTGTATATATAGTGGTCAACGTTTGCGTGTTTTGCTCGTAAGCAGTATATCCGGCGGGTTGCACGCTCGTGAACGATATGGGAGCCCGTAATAGTACAATGACTAGTACATCCTTAAAGCGAAAAGTTATTTGGTGCGACACCGAGGGTGGCATTCGTAACGTGCCTTTGTGGGACGTCACGTGTATCGAAGAGACGACCGATAGCCTGCGGGCAGAGCGGTTCTGCAACGTATCGCTCGCAACAAAAACAGGTCGTCAAAGCTTGTACAAATATTTGCCCGCCGAGGTCTACCGAGATTCACAAAAGAGCGGCAGTACGTGCGTCAGCTCAATGCAGCTCATTGACGGCGTATGGGAGGCAAAGAAGCACGTCAACGTCAGCACGAGCTTAAATCCGCTGTTGGCGGCGTACTTGACCGATCGCAAAAACTCGGTTATGGTTGCGTGGAACATGCGCGGTCACGATCGGCACGTGCTGAATCGTGCCGTTGGCGAAAACGTAGTGAATAAAATGGTGCTGTTCGACGCGCTCCCGTGGTTTCGCTCTAGGTTTAAGCTACCTAAGAACACAATGTCTAGCAAGAAACCGGGCACGCCACGCGCCGTATTTGCTGTACGTGACTTTGGAAGCGCTCACGCCTCATTGGCAGATGCCTCACACATGCGTGAAGTTGTGCTGCGGGCAGCCTATTGTTGGAACCATGCAAAGAATGATCTTGGGGCGCATAAAGGAGCCACAGCCCTTGAGCTCTTTCAAAGTGCGTGCTCAGAGATAGAGTCTGAGGTAGCTCTGTCAGAGTGGCACGAAGTAGCAGATTGTTCGTGGATGGGAGCTACCCTTCCCAAGTCTGTGCTACAGCCAATTAAAAGTGATAGATCGGGTTTGAAATCGTATGTGTATAAAGGCGCTAGCAGAGATAGTGAATGAAAGCACGGTACGTTCTGGCCGCTAGTTTTTTTCTGCATGTGTCGCTGTTGCTGCGAGAGGGCATTGCCGACTCGGGTTCTTGCTCTGATATTAATTTTTCCTCTATGGCTTCCTCTGAGGACCGTTTTGCCGCTAAGCTTAACTTAAAAAGCGAGAGTGTCTTCCAGATAGCATCGGTTGGGGAGGTTTTGTGTATGCTTGCCGTGCTTATTGTATCGAGCGGAATCCGCAACAAGATGGGTGGGATGGTAGATAAACGCATGCCGCGCCCGCTTCTGCATGTTTCTGGGCTTGTTTTTCCTTTCTTGCTCACGTGTATACTCGTAGGGATTCGCTTGCGGCACACTGGAATTGCTGGGTGTATGGCCGGCGACGGGCAGTGCTGCAAGAACATGTACTGCCCATCTGCGCATAAAGTCAGTATTGGTGATATGTTGGTGTGGCGTGGCCGTGAGTCTTCGTACAGGGCCGTTCCCGGATGTACGTCGGATTTGTATACAATAGACAACGCGGTAAGCAACGCTAAAATCAATTGGCAAAACAGATCGTCGTATTGCCCTGCACCGTACTGGTTTCGTGATGTAATTCTTTCGCAGTGCCAGCAGCTATACAACTTTCCAGACACGGCAGCTTGCTTTGTATACGGCTGCTCTTCATCAAACACCCCTGTTCAGTACTACTCCGCACGGCTGCTTGCCGCAAATTCTATACTGTTTCTTTTATTGGCAACAATAGCGGAGGCATAGTATGATTATTTGCCGTACGTCTGTGGCGCCGCGGAAAAGCTGAGCTAAGGGGGGACATTATTTTATCCGACGTACAAAGGCCCGCTTTAGGTGTTTGATGCCTACGTACTCCGCACGTGTTTCCCATTCTCCGATGGAAGCAGTGTATTTATACAATTGCCAGGATAAGGAAAGCATGGAAACGCATGTAGCAATGTCATCGGGGGGTGCGTTTGCCGCCGTGCATGCCGGATTTTGGCAGGCAGTGGAGCAAACAGGTTGCGGGAACAAGTTTCGTAGCAGCGTTAGCAGCCTGTCTGGTTCTTCTGCTGGCGCGCTTGTAGGTATGCTAGTTGCTGAAGGAGTACCTGCGTATCGTATAGCAGAGGACTTGCACAGTGGGGGCCTACAGGGTAGATTCCCATTACTTCGTGCCATGGCTGTGTACTTTCGGCTTCCTGGCTTTAAACAAGCAGCATTTAGCGGAAAGCCGTACATCTTGCGGATGATGAAATTGTCTAGCGCGCGTGTACATGCCCGAAAACTTATGACGGTTGCAGTGACCGACGCACAGCTTTTGCAACAATGTGTCCCACTGGAGACAAACAGGTTTGACCTTTGTGATCGCGTGAAAGCAGCGGTGGCATCCGCATCAATTCCGTTTGTACTTCCTCCGCAGTTTTTACGGAGCTACGGTATGTGCGTCGATGGAAGCGTAAACAGATGTTCGTTTGCCGAAGACACCGTGCGCTCAAAGCTTCGTTTTTCTTCTGGCAAGTTAGTGCTTTTAAACTGTTTGCCGTGGCCCGGGTACAGAGGATTAAAGCCAAATATAAATTCAAGTAAACTTGCGTTTAGCAATATTGCAAAAAGCTACGGTGAACAGCTGTACACTCACTCTTTGGAAAACCTGTTCCAAGACACCATTTGCCCTCCAATCAAGTATAGAGATGGCGTTTTTGAGGTTTTTATTGACAACACAGATAAAATCTGCAAGCAAGTTGGCGCAGGAGATCTGTACAACCTGCACGTAATGTTTGTGGCGCCAACAGAAAAGGAGTTTGTTGCGTGTGGCGGACTGGGGTCGATAGCAGACTTGCATTATCAGAAGGGACACACACAAATAGCTAACATGATAAAATTGGGCAATCAAATGGGACACCAATATATTCAGCGCTTTGGTGAAATATCGTTTATGTAATAAATTCCGTACAATATTTTCCTGTAAGCCCTTTAGCGCATTTGCACGTTCCTTCTTTTGTTACTGTATTCTTTATGTTTCCCGGCGCGTTGTTGCACACGCACAAATAACGCCCTGCCACTAACCTCTTTGAACCTTCTGTTAGTGCTACTCCGCAGCAATCTATTGGCACGCTTTGCTGGTGGGTTCGCAGCGCCTTAGACTGGCATGCCCCCACTGGTATGCACCCGTAGTGTGACGTCCCGTGCAGTATTTGAAAAGGTACGTGATTATTTTTGCAGCAGCAATTTCCAACTGTTATTTTGACGCCTTCGTGGCACTCGTCAAGGTTTAGCAGCGAAGGGCAATTCGTGCTGCCTTGCAAATTAGATCTTCCCAAGCTATCATTGTAGACATTGTTGCTGAACGTTAAAGAATAGAGCAGCAGTGCCGTCACTATCAGAAACGTGGCAATAGAGCGAAACATGTTTGGATTGTTTCCTTCTGCACTGGGTATGCTTTGATTAGCAACGTACATAATTGGAAGTGCAATACCAATAAGGGACGCCCGCGTTGGTATGACGTGTTCAAATGCGTACATAAAGCACACCACGCTCACTGCTGCCACAGAAAAGTACGTTCGCACCCCAAGCTTATTGCCGTTGGAGTCAAATGCGGCGTTGTTGGTAGCTAAAAACATGACACACACCACAAGTATAAGCTGCGCGCCGAACCAGAGTTTCTTGGTACCGTCAGAATAACTCACCGTAAATATTAAAACGCGCACTGCTAACCAATAGTACTTTAGGTTGTGGTTTGCTTGGTATAATATAGAGTTTGCCAACTTGTAAAAGGATTGCAATGTGGGTCGTGTGTGCCCGGTATTTATGTTTGGCATTCTAGAGAACCATCTTGGTACTTGGGGGTCGTCCTCTTTTGAGACTTCATGGGCGTAGGGTGGCTCGCTTGCACAAAATAGTAAAATACCTACAATTGTCGTAAATAGTATCTGTGCGCCCAAATTCGTGGATTCGTACAGTGCAAGTATCAATTCCGCTGCAATTGCTGCGGGCAGTAACGACGCAATACTGTCGCCAGTTGCCGAGCTAGCAGAAAAAGTTCCGGTTGTCATGCGGGCATACACCAGGACTACAAACGTGCTTGCCAGAGCCATGATGATGGTTAATACAACGCTGTGCGTGCTTTCTTGTAGAATAACAGTGCCAGCAACACTTATGGCAAGCAGCAGCGTAATAAAACGACGAAAATCATTTATAAGCCCCTGCTCTGTTTTTAACAAAGGGTATGTGTTGTTGCGCATTTGTATTATGTTCTTTGTGAACTGTGCCCTGTTTATAGTGAAACATAGTCCACAAGGCTTTCCAGAACAAACTCTGGCATTTTTAGGTTCCCGTCTAATACTTTTTCTATGCTTGGAACAAGGTTTTGCACTGTGAACTGCGACACCGCAGAGCTGCTCACTTCTTCCATATCGAGCATGTATTGCACAAATTCCGGCTCGTTGCAAAGTGCGGCAAGAATAAGAGCTTTTTCAACAATAGGGGTGATTTTGGTTTTGCTTTGTAGGCACTCGTGTACTGTATGAGTGGCAGGGTGCGTGGACACGTCATTGACCATATTTAGCACGCCACGCGCAAGGCTTGCTCGAAGGGAACTTTCCTTTAAAAACAACATACGGTAGAACGCGTCTTGCTCTCGCTCTGCGTCTTGCGCTTTGCGCATTTCAGCCCGTGGCGACATCGGACGTGTAAACATCTGTCACGACAACTTGTGCTTTACGCAGAGGACCAGTCGCAACAACACAAGCGTTCACGCGCACAAACACCAGGCGCGCGTCTACCGGGCAATCTGCTAACCGTTGGTACAGGCTGTTTACAAACAGCACACTGCCCATAGGCTGCTCCATAAATCCTTGCTCCACTGCGGTGGCTGCCATTATATGATCCGGCAGCTGAGAAAGCCAGTGCTTCAAACCGGCTTGCTGCAATTCGCTAATTTCAATTCGGAGAGTGCCGTTGGCGGTACTGGCAATTGACACTGCACCTGGTAGCAACCGGGAGGCAACTATTGCTACTTGCTTGCGGCTTTTGGGCGTGGTGCGCCAATTGATGGGAGTAGAGATAAACTGGCTAGGGTGATTCCACAGCGCATATCGGGCGCTTTGATGCAAGGCAGATGTCATAGCTCTAAAGTTGTGGAGTCAAAGGATCTGGCGCAGTCGACAAAAACATTGCAGCTTTCTTGGATTGCATCGTACATGCTCTGCGGATGTAGTCGCGCGTGTTTTGCGCACTGTGTATCGATCAATCCTGCGTGTAACAGAGTGTAAGCCACAAGCTCACTGCAGTACCAGGGCATCTTTTTGGTCAAAAGATTCTGCTCACGGTACCTGTGCCCCATGTTGCACATGGCTGGCATGTAAAATCCAAAACGGTTAAAAGGGGCGCCTTTTTGCCTCTCGCAAAAACGTTTTGCGCGAGCAACCTGATTTTCCGTGGCAGGGATAGATTGAAATGTCCAGTTTGCGCGTTGAAAGCGTTTGGCGTGCATAAACATTTGCCCACCATAATGTATGCCAGCCGACACACCATTTTCCGGACAGTTTTCGTCGGGAAAGTAAAGCTCTACGTGTACCACCGGTTCGCGATTATCCATAGTTGGTGGGGCAAAGTAAGTTGCTAGCCTATTGAGCACGTGGTCATCAAGTAGTGCAGACGACGATCTTAGGTAGCATGCTACGATTTTTCGGTTTGGGATTGCCATCAAATGCCTGCGTGCATATATTTATACAATTGCACCTGTAATGGCTGATGTATACCCAAACTTAAATAACCGCGGTCGTAAACAGCGCTCACGTCTTGAGCACCTGCTGCACACTGTGGAGCAAACGTGCCGCGTGTATGACCAGCGCATCACCAAATGCATTATTGGCTTGATTGCAATCATTGTGTGGTTTGTGCTCGCTTCTGCACTGGTCAAGAGGGACTCAATCGTGTTCGAGCCTAGCTTGCCATCCGGTATTATTGAACCCGCAATTATGTCGAGGCGTTCAGAAGCCCGTAAGTACCACCAGGTGTTTCGTGCAATGAAATCTGCGTGTGCGTCTCAAGATGAGCAAGTTATCGTGGGCCCGCAGATACGCGTAAACGGCGTGCCATTCATGCGACGCATTTTGCGCTGGTGCCCGCTGCAGCTTAATCTTGCTAACCCAAGGATTGCCGTGGCGGGGCAGCGGCACACGTTGTGCAGCGACGAGGTTAATGGTCAGCACAGGCAAACTAACCGTGCGTATCCCATTACGGTCGAGTCCGATAACCAGCCCCCATGGACGGTAAAGGTTATGGAGGACGTTTGCTCAATATGGCACGTTGTAGAAATACTAGGCAATCAATGGTAAGCGTAGCTGTTGTAGGGCCGCCGATGTCCGGCAAGACAACGCTGTGCTGCCGGCTGGCAAACTGCGAAATAGTTCCCAACCCTGCGTTTCAGGAGACCTTTAGCTGCTCTTACCTCACTGTGTGCGTCGGTGGAGACGAGTGGCACATATGGGACACGCCAGGACTTTCAACCCCAGATGCAATTTTGGAAGGATGGGCCGGGCACGCCTGCCTTAATGAGGCGGACGTAGTGCTAGTGTGCCACGATGGTCGGCATTCTAATCCCATGGAGCTTGTAGAGGCGTGTGGCGCTGACAGATGCGTGATTGTGTTAACAAAAGGCCCGGGATCAATATTTGACATCTCGTACATTGGAAGCTACCTGACCACGACGACGCGTTTTGGCTTTCCCGTTCCACGGGTTTGCTCCACAGCCGGCATCTTCACTTCTGTAAAAGCTGTGATAAACGCTTTTCAGTAACTCTGGCTGGCTAGATAAACCGTGCAGCACACGACTACATTGCAAGGGTACGACGCAAACCGCACTTTCCGCACACAAAAAAGGCAGTCATTCCCTCGTCGGAGGACCTGGTCTGCAGCATTTCTACACGACCGCTGTTTGTTTTGCAATGCGTGCAACGCAGGCCATCGGCAGGCCTACTGCATGCACGATCAATGTACTCGTCCAAATCATGGCCATGCTGTTCAAAGAGGATCTTTTCTGCCTCTGGCCCATTCATGCATTTGCAGACGCAGCGCGCGTTTTCCATCGACCTACAAGTTATGATACCTCACATACTTTTGTACAGATGCTGGCTGCCGCTCTCCGACGTCTTGACGATGCTCAAGTTTTAGGTGGTATTCTCTTTGCAATTGAAACAGGCCATGGCGCTAGAAGGTACGAGGTGATGACGGCCGAGCATGCGTGGGAGCTTATTACAGCACATAATACCAGTCACGTCTACGAGGTTATTTGTGGGCCGTGCAACCTGTACCTTGACATCGAGTGGCTGGAGCAGGAGCGCCCACCAGCTGAAGAAGAGGAGCGACGGGTGCAAAAGGTAGTTGAGGTCACAAAAGCAAAGCTTCTTGACGTGTTTGGCATATCAAGCTGCCGAGTCAGCAAGGCAACCGCATCGGGTATGTCTAAGAACATGTACAAGTGCTCGTGGCACGTCCATTTTTCATGTAAGACTTTTTGCTGGGCAACCCCGGCTGCTGCTGGACAATTTGTGAGATTACATTTGGCAGAATTTGAATTTGTTGACAAAATACCGTACTCCATACAAGGCCAGAACTGGCGCTGCGTTGGCAGTTCTAAGTTTTCTGAGCCGCACCGGCCGCTCGTTCCCGCCAACTGGAATACTTTTCAGGCATGCCTAGTGCAAGAGCCCGTCAACGGCCGACAAATCATTTATCCGGATGCAACAATGGCGCGGTCCGTGTCCTTCCGGGTTCCAGAGCATGTGCTTCCGCTACTGCGTACCCTGGATGCGTGGGCAATTCCGCAAATGATAAATGATTGTCTGTGCGTATTGCCGTTCCGGGAAAAGCAGCATTGTGTGCATGTAGGGCGCAAGCACCGCAGCAATCACCAGTATGCGGTTGTGGACACTGCTCTTCTGTTGTGGAAAATGAAATGCCACGCGTGCCCGGACGCAGCAAGCTCTTGGCAGCCTTTTGCCAATATGAATTTACTGCAAGAGGCAGTGGCACAGCAGCACAGTATGCAAGCATTATGTATTAAGCGCCCAACTGTTCCAGCAGTTTTAACACAGCAGAATGACGGCTGCCTTGTACTTCCTGACCTTCGCGCACTCGGCCCACCGCCTCCAGGGGATGCGGAATTTGTGGTTTGCAAAGACGGGGTATATAACAGAGTGCATTAAAACCCAAGCGTATGATAGCAAGTAGCCACGTCCATGATATGGACCGAAGGTGGATGGATTGGTTGCGCATCATGAGCAAAAAGCCCGGGGCGTCAAATCAGGGTACGCTTTACGAAGAGTACGCCAGATCTGATACAGGCAACTGGTACAAGAGTATAGAGTACTATCAAAGCACAATAAGCAATGGGTGGACGTTTTGCAGGGGCAGCACTGCTTTGTCGTCATCTGACATTGCCGGTGCCCGTAACCGTTATCTTGACAAATATCCTTTAACGGCCGAAGAAAAAAGCTCCGCGTTGTACGTAGACACGCTCCTAATGCTCGACGAAAAGCAGATTGCCCTCCGGTGCCATCAAAGTTTGCACCCTGAATGTGCATCGTGCCGGGAAAAGGATCTGGAGATACGACGGCTGCGCCTGTCCATTGCTGCCACAATGGACTTAGGATCGCCAGAACAGAGCCAACTGGATTCTTTGATGATATCGCAGGTGTTCCGACGACACTACATACTAGACAGCTCCGCTACAATGGCGCGATCCGACGTTCGTTTACATATTGAGCGGGTGATTCAAAAAGAGGTTGGTCCCGATGAAGTGGTGTCAAGCACGGGAGAGCCGTGGCGCATGTTTCTTAGAAACACCATGGGCATGAGTGGCCAAGCGTCCACTGCAATGCGCTGCCGCAAGCGCTTTATACCTATTGGCGCAGATGAACTATAGTGGCAACATACTCCAATATTTTGCTGGTATCCATATCTTTTATTTGGTCGTACAAAGGTTTGGAAATAGTCGTCCGAAGTACACGAAGGGCCTCCTGTCTCGTGCCCTTTGGGTCAGGCGCACGGATATTGCCGTCTCTTCCGCGTTTCATTCTTACTATGCTGCTCAACAGTGAAGACGACATCCATGGGCCTGTTGTTGTTTTTGATATGGAGTGGATGGGTGACACCAAAAACGCCCAACACACGCATGTGTACGACATTGCGTGTGCTTGCGCAGACGGCGAACGCAAAATGCAGTCGTACGTCTTCACAATGTGCAGCGATACTGCTTTCGCGTCAGCCCCCTCAGCAAAAACGGTATACACGTCTTTGGTAAATTGGCTCTACGACGTAAAAGGGGACCAGGATTGCCTGTACTTGACTGCACACAACGCGTTTCGCTCTGACGCGCCCGTCTTGTACCACAATATGATGCGTGCGGGCGTAAGTATTCCGGATTGGCTGCTAATAATGGACAGCTTGCACCACTTTCGCTACCACATGCGGCATCAAAAAAATAGGCCTAAGTTTGACCTACACTCATTGGCGCAGGCATTTGACATTACTTTTGATCTTCATTGCATGCATGCCGCACAGTACGACGCCAATGTGCTTTTAGCACTGCTTTGCAAGTTTCGCAACGATTACAAGGTTCCATTCATTACTGGGGCTGTTCACCCGCTGAACAAACTAAGCACCATGCTTGTGCGTGGCATTGGCCCTGTCGTCTTTGCATCCCTACCAGACAAAACGCTGCTCGACATGTGTAGTGCAATAATCAAAACACATGGAAATCTTAGCGAGCAGAGTTGTGAGCAGTATTTTGAGGACATCCAACTAAAACTTGCACTGCCGCTATGCAACACAAACAACATCAGCCAGGATGTTGCAAATGCAGCGCGACGTCACCTGCAGTATTTAGAAGTGGTACAACAGCAACGATGCTAGCCCGTGGGGTGACAATCTGCATGGTAGTTGCGTTTACAGTAAGCAAGTGCTACAGTTTCTGGCAGCACTGGCACCGGCACAGCGTGACCTGGCATTCGGCAGACATGCTGTTAAGCAGTGAAGTTTGTACGCAGGCCTACTTGCGAATGGGTGTTGGTCGGTTTGACAATTGCGACAGCGCGTCAGTTTTTGTAAGCATACCACCAGTCTGCCGTGCTCTGTACGACGTAGCGGAGGAGCTACATGTGTGCGGCCAAAGCCGCTGTGCAATACTGTACATGGACATTACGGATCGCCTTGTATACATTTTTCCCGCGGTGCTTGCTCTTGTCGTCCTGGTGCTCTGCAAGTGTGGCGTAGGGTATCGCTTAGACCGAGCAAAACAATCCATTAATGAATATCATTTGCCGTGCCTAAAAGACAAATTACAATAACGGTGTAAATAAACCTGCATAAAAATCTTACAACAAAGCGTTTCTGTCGCTTATTCCGACTCCGATTCCGACTCCGATTCCGACTCCGATTCCGACTCCGACTCGCAAGACGCTCTGCGGTGACGCTTTATCGCCTGACCGTTTACGCGTGTTCTCGCGTAGCACCTGTCCGCATAGTGCCCCTCTCGTCCACACCGAA
>VMHT01182479.1_pt1 | contig 41151 bp, 58 predicted proteins | sample 4693611 | NCBI WGS metagenome assembly VMHT01 (sample SAMN12280063, study PRJNA550983) | marine metagenome | isolation source: seawater sampled from same location over 5 years 0.02-0.2 micron viral filtrate | place: USA: collected off the coast of southern California halfway between the port... ...
AATTACTGGAATATTGAAAGTCGTCCGCTTTAAAAGGATCTATCCTTTCATAAGCGGGGTTGAAGTCAAATGAATTTATTTGTGTAATATTGTTGTTAAGCTCTTTGCAAAGATAATTTAGATCACGCTTTGAATCAGCAAATCCCATAAAACAGAAATTCTTTTCAAGGATCCTTTTGGCCTTTAAATTATCTTTAAGGGCCAAAATAAACTTTTCTCCTAACGAGTTGTCATAAACGGCAACCCCCGCATCAATATCATTGTATGATATTACGATTTTTTCTGCTAGAAATTTATCCTCTTTTGTAGATGGCACTGTTGGCTCCGTGTTCCATACACTCGGCTTCGACAACAAAACATCTATTGTTTGTGTGGGATCTAATTATATCATCCGCGGCATCAAAGGCGTGTTTGGCAAACTTCTCAGCACCGACCCCATCGAATATCCTGATGTCAGCAAGATCCAACTCTTCGAATTCCTTGAATTTCTCCAGGTGTGGATCATTTTCGTCAAGCACCAGTTTATGGTCAAAGTTGTTCTCTAACCATTTCTTAAGTGGTTTCAATCCACCAAAGTCCACGGCCCAGTTTTTGTCGTCTAGGTCTTTGCAACCAAATGTGAATTTGAAAGCAAGGCTATATCCGTGTAGTAAATGGCAGTGTGAGTGGTCTGCGTTGGGCTGTCTGAAAACTGCCGACAGGCCTATGTTGTGTCCGTATGTTTTAGTTGAGTAGTAAGTCATCGTTTCTCCTTGTTTTGATGACTTGCAGAGTGTTTATAGAGGGTTGAAAGTCTTGAGTCCTCTTGATCATCAGTTGAGTTTTTTGTTCATCTTTAGATCTAGATCCAACTGGAATGCAGTATCTCTGATACGGTCCGTCAGCTCGTTTGGTATATTTAATTCTCCATCTATAATACTCTTTAGAAAGTGCACCATTACAGAAAACTCCGGCCTATTCGCCACAGTTTCCGGATCTATACCGTTGGTCTCCATGGCGTTCAGCATGGCTTCTGATACATCAACCAAAGCCTTCATTCCCTTATTGTGTTTGTCGAAGTGTCGCATTATACAATAATTTTTGGTTTCTCTGGTGTCTTAATAGTTTGGAATACTCTCTTGTATTCCTCCTGAATCTTTGCGTTAACGATTGACACGCATTGTACCTTGTCTTTCGCTATTGTTATCTCTTTGTCCTGATCTGCTGTAGAGAAGAATGTTCCAAACGCAAGTCCTTGTGGCCCTTGCATCAGTGTCAGTGCTTTCTTGATTTCGATTGTTGCTTCGGTTTGTGAGTGCAGAGTGGAGATTACCTCTTCACCATGCATTAATTTTAGAGTGATAAGATCTCCATCTTTGTATTTTTCAAACATATCCTTATTATAAACTATCCTATAAGTTTGTCAATGTATTTTTTAAGTTCTTTGTCCTGCACGTTAGGTGGGATATGATCAAAGAAGAAAATCTGGTAACTGTCAGATCCATACTTGCCTATGCCATGCAGGTCGCTGGCTTCTTGCTTGTCCCATGTAAGGTATTGTTCTGTCATCTTCCTGATCCTTTTTGATCTCACTTCCCACATACCCAACGGTTTCAACATCTCCTGTTGTGTTTTTAGTCTGCCACGCAGATATGCTTGAGGATTTGGATACCTTTTGAACAATTTTGGTAAGATTATCTTAACATGCTTACGATAAGTGAGATTCAAGCACATCACACCTACCATGTGTTTCCATCTTTTATGTGGAGCCTTTAGTTGCTGTTGCACCATTAGGTGATCTAGCATTGGTTTAATCATACAACAATTTTATATTAAATTATTCTTTTGTCAACTGTTTATTGATCCATTTGGCCATACCCTCGTAGGTATCCTGAAAAACATTTTTATGTTCCTTCCATTCATCCGGCATTTTCCAACCTTCTTGGTTTACTATGATCCATCTAGACTCGGAGTGTTCGAATAGCTTATTGAATTGGTATATCCAGTAACTAGGATCTACCGGTCTTTTTATGTAAGTGTAGCCCTTTGAGCCTTTGTATATGTTGTTAACGTTCTCTGGCTTCTGTTTATCACCCAACCCCCAAAGGTCCATTCCAACTAAAAAAATTGCCTTTGGTTTAAAGCTCATGGCCACAAGTGCGGCAAACTGTCCGGTGCCCCAGTGAAACGGATCGTCCTGCCTTTTATCTCCTTCATATGGTAAGTCTGGAACTTTCTTTACATTAGGCCAGTATGCAAATTGTTTATACCAATTTTCCCTTGTGAAAATTGTAGTATTTTTACCACAGGTGTTTGCGGCTTCTTGGCACATATGCCTATCGCAGGCAACCACATACTCCAAATTATGATCCCTAAAAAGTGCATTACAACCGACCATGGTCGTGACGTTTTTTAATGGAGTTAAATCAAATCCTCTTCTGCTTTCACCGTTACCTATTACACTTACAAACTTGGTCATAAACTTATTTAATCACCCCTTTAAACGCACACAGACGTCTGCAAACTGCTGGTAAAAGCCAAAGGCAAGTAAGTGTACATATCAGTCATTTTCTTTAATTAAATGCCATACGGTAAGATATCTTTGCCATGCTTTTTTAAGTGTAGGGTATTTCCTTCTCAATTCTATTGCTTCAACTCCCACCATCTCAGCCTCAGCATACGCGGTTTCTTCATCCTTTGCTCTCTGAGATTTCTCTACTAATACACGATCACCATTTGGTAATTGTTCGTACACTGTTTCGCCTCCGTCGGGCGATACATATATTGCTCCTCTAGATAATCTGGATTTCTTTTTCCTCATTGTAGATAAAATGATTGTATGTTGTTATATTTTTTCATCTCTTGTAATAATTGCTCTTTAGATAATTCTGTTTGTAACTTGCCTAATTCTATTCTACCAGGAGTGAGTCTAAGATCATCTAATTCATATCCTTGAGATGTTATGTATTCTCTGTTTTCTTTTTTAAATTTATCAATATCTTGTTCTAGTTGTTTTACCTCTTCTAGGCTGTTCTCTCCGAAGAAAGCAACACAGTCAGCACTAAAATGTATATTTGGAACCATGTCGTGGTGATGATTGTCGTTGTCTACAGCAAGGCTTTCGATGTTCTTTCCAACATCGCAGTAAAGACTGTATAATGATCCAAAATTCTTTTTACTCGTGAACAGTTTGTAATCATCATCTGTGAATTTTTTATGTTTGGGCAGATCAAACCACACGACCCTTATTTTTGGTGTGCCATTAAGTGTTTCACAGGCATGTACAAATTGATTAATTTCACTTAAATTTTTCCTAAAACTATCAGGCTTGTTTTTGAAGAGCGGGTTGTGTAACCAATCGTCTAATTGTCCATGGTTTTTCTCAAAGACAGCGTGAATCCTGTTAAGCAAATCTTTATTGTTGATATTGTCTAAAGAGAAACCAAAAAGTTCTTGTATTTTGTCTACCTCCGCTATTAAACGGTTTAAGTTTTGTTTTATAAAATCGCCGTTCATGTCTTTGTTAATGTTGTAGATGGCCCAAGTCTCAGAAATAGGATACTGTTGTTGCTGTGCTTCTAAAACACAGTCGATCCATTTTTGTGTGAAATTATTTTTTATCAACTGGAACTTTAGATCGAAATATTGTGTATGATCTTTGTCTTTAGATAATCTTAATGTGGCATACTGCATTAATATCTCTTTTTATTTTTTTTCCTTTTTGCCAATGATATCTCCGGTTATGACTTCCCCGTGTTCATTAGTATAGTGTTCTCTGTGGTCAGCGTTAGGATGTGCGAATCTTATTCCACCATGGTGGTCGGCGTCGCCTTTGTGTCGAGGGATAAAATGTATGTGCGGCCACATTACAGTCTGCCCAGCACAACCTCCAATGTTCATTCCGGTGTTGAATCCATCCATCTTGCCTTCCTTTATCCATTGATCACCACAGTAGTAGGCCAATTTGTATGCTTCTCCGATTGCTTTAGGAGTGTTTTGTTTTGGTATAAACAGAGTATGGCCTTTGACACAAGGATACTTGTCCTTGAACACTGCGGTATATTCGTCTTCAAAGATAGGGGTGTCGTTACCCATCCACGGGGTCTCTTCGAAATTGTCTACTGGTTCAAATGGCTTCTTGTAGATAGGTTTTTTTGATTGCATTGGTTTTTATTATTCCAATACTTATATTACTTGAATTCGGCCTATGTTGCAATCTTATTTTTTCCCACATCCTAGTTTTTGTTACTCCTGGGTTGTGTTCGGTCACATCTAATAATTGAACAATGGCTTTTCGTACCTTCTCTGCCCCACCATGTTTCTTACAGGTGTCTGATCTCCCAACATGCACAACAGTATTACCAATTTTAATTTTATACACACAAGGTAATTTGATCCATGTTGTTTTTGGATTCTTATTGTGTTTAATTTTGTATTTTTCTATGGTGTATAAGTCTTGTAGTTTGTAGTAATTAATATCGCTCATTTTTAATTTCTAGATCCCTAAAAACTTGTTGCACTTTTCTTGCTTGGAAATAGCAGTCTTCTAGTGCGTTGTGTAAACCTGTTCTCTTCTCGTTTGGATCACGTGGCACCAGGCTAAACAGCGTTCTTGAATCTCTTATCTGCCAATAGTTCCATGGCACAGGCACATTCATCTGGGCATAAAAATTTTGTAGTATAGCGTAATCAAACAGAGGTCCTTGGCACCAAAATACGTCAACGCCTACACACCACTTGTTTAATTGTTTTATGAAATATTTTAAATCTATCCTGTCATGATCGCCAAGTGCTTCTTCCCTGACATCTTCAGCTTGTTTGCCCCACCATTCTACAGTTTCCTCCATGACATCTCTGCCCATGTTAGTCTGCGAATCCACGTCTATTCGGTAATACATTCCTTGTGCAGGTTCAACATTTTTGTATGGATCAAATTTTACACCACCTATAGTCAATATTGTCGCATTAGGATTTGTGCTTAAAGTCTCCAGATCTATCATTGCGTGGATCATGCACAATTATACTATGGAAATGTGGTAATGTCAATTAGATGCTTGACGACTTTTCTGGATGTTGGAGGCTTAACGTTGGCTTGCCGCCATTGTCTATGAACAATTGGTATTGTGCATAGTCTTTCTCATTTAGGCAGTGTATCTCACCTGATGAATTTGTGTAAACGTCTCTCATGTACCTGCTGACAGGCAGAGCCTGTGCCATACATTCGTCATAGGTGCTGAACTGTGTCATATCAAATACTGCTTGACACGTGTCTTCGGCGAAACATATAATCATTACCATAAGGAATTTCATACAAATATTTAAATCAGAAACTTTATAAATTAAACTACTACTTCTTCTTTTTTTTCTGTAAAGTGCGTACTTTTGTCTGTAGCCTGATGAGGTCGTTGTCCAACAGTCTTACCCTGTCGATCAGTTTGATCAGGGTTGCTGAAGTGGATCCGAGTTTTGGTTTGATTTGTTTCACGATATAGTTGTATAGATACCATATAAAATAGGCTAGAAAGAAAACTGCCACCACGGGAAATCCATAATCATTTATCAATGTTACTATGTCCATCAGTCTTTCCTTGCGTCCACTTTGCCGTCTGCTCTTGCGATCCTATCTGTGTCCACAGGTAATCCAAGTTGTTCTGACACTTCCTGATCTATCTTCAGTATGTCATTGTTCATGGTCTTAATACGATTATCAAGCTGTGTAATTACGCTCTCGATGAAATTAATACTACTGACAACTGATCCTAGTATGTATTTTATAATCACCATGATGAATGCACCAAGACCTACTGTTGCCGCTATGGGCATTCCAAGTTCCGCAACTAAATTCCAAAAGCTCATTATGTGTGTATTTAACGTTGTAAAGAATACACTTTCACAGGTTCGGTTTTACCCTTGACCATTATTTCGTCAATATACTCGAATGTAAATTTGTGTTCAATACCTTTTTTGGTATTCTCTGAAACAATCAGTGTCCTACCCAGTGTTTTACTTGCACTCTCTAGACGTGCGGCAAGGTTCACAGGATCTCCTATCACAGAGTAATCGAATCTTTGATCTGATCCCATGTTACCAACAAGGGCTTCGCCTGTGTTAATTCCTATCCCTATATTGATATTTGGTAAATTTTCTTCTTTAAGTTGTGCGTTTAGCATAGCGAGTTCGGACTGCATCTGTGCCGCCGTCAACACAGCCAACATCTGGTGATCCTTTGTGTCTAATGGTGCGTTCCAGAATGCCATTATGCAGTCACCCATGAACTTGTCCACTGTGCCACCATTAGCAATTATCACATTGGTCATGCGTGTCAAGAATCTGTTAATAAGTTTTGTAAGTCCAGCAGGATTGCTTTTGTACTTCTCCGATATTGGAGTGAAGCCACGTATGTCGCAGAACATGAAGGTCATGTTCCTTGTCTCACCTCCCAGTTTCAGTAGTGTTGGATCCTTCTGTAACTTCTTGACCATTCTCGGATCAAGATAGTGTTCGAACTGTTTCTTGATCTGTTGTCGCAGTCTACTCTGTGTGGCAAAATTGTTGTACACAGAATGAGACCAAATCAAAAACACAGACAGCATTGTCCAAGATGGATCCACAAGGAATCCCTTGTTGGTGTATGCCATGAATGCCCCGTAGGCGACGCCGCCCTCTATGAAAAATAAAAGAGGAACGGCCAACAGCACACTAGTTCTCGGTAATACAACTATTAAAAGTATTAATAATAAACCCAAGAACACAATCTCGTATGTGTCTGCCTGGGGTGTTCTGTATAGGTAGTCACCGGTCATGGTCGTGTCTAGTGCCTGTGCTGTTATCATCTGGTCTGTGGTAAGTCCGTGTGGTGTATACTTCAACACACTTAATCCTGCGGCATCCATTCCAACAACCACAATCCTACCCTTTATCTTGTCGTCGTGTTCTCTGCTGAAAACCTGCTCAACAGACAGTTGTGTGTATTGTGACGGGTCTGCATAGTTGATGTACATCTCCGCATTGTGGTTCACTGGTATACCTGCTTTTTTGCTAACCAATACTTCGTTTATACCATACTCCTTGGCTACCACTTTGATCCTTTTACTACTGTTAACCAATCTTATGTTCTCTAACAACATGCTTGGATATATCTTATCGCCAACACGTATCAACACGGGCATCTTCCTAACCACTGCGTCTGGTTCTGGGGAGGTGACGTTAACACCTATGCCTTTGGCGCCAACAGTCAATTGTGTCAGTGGTGGCACTATGCCATTGTACTCGTATAACCATGGCAACACGTTGCCTTTCTGTATAATTGGTGTTGTGGTTGGTATGATCTCATCTTTATCACTTTTCACACTCATCATTAGAACAACATTTTTGCTTTCATTAATTGCATAGGCAAATACCCTGTCGGTATCTGTAAGGAACGCTCCTAATTGTTCCCTTACTTCCTCGGTCATAGGAAAACTTTTTAAGTATTCTTTGCCACCCATCCTGTCCGCCTCCGCAAACAACACATTGTAGTTCACAAGCACGGCACCTGAGTCTGTTAGTCCTGCGTGAAACAAGCCTAGTATGTGCCTAGGCCATGGCCACTGTCCATATCTCTTTAGGTCTGATTCTGTAATGTTCACGACCATTACTCGATCACTGATGTCGGCACGAGGTTGTATCTGTTGGAAGTAGTCCCAAGTCTTGAATTTCAAAGTCTTGACTGTGTTACTGTTATCTATTCTGACACCCAAAAGCACTAGAGCAAAAACAAGTACCATCCATATGCTTGTAAAAAATTTCATCTACCATCTCCATGGCAACATACTGAAGCCTATTAAGTTTAATACAAATTCTGCTATAATAACAAATATTAAACCACCACCTATTTGCCATGCCCACCATTTCCATCCTGTGAGGCTACGTGACCATTTTGCTAATTTACTTTTATGTGCTTTATCGTATGCACCAGTTTTATTGCCTATTTTATTTGCCCAGTAATTAGGGTCTACAATGTTCTTTAAAATTTTTAACATTTATCCACCTCCGAAGCCAGTCCAGTTCCAAGGATCTTTAAACTTATCATCTAAAGATTTGTGAGGAGACACAGTGCATCTTATCAAGAGCCCTACAAATATTCCTATCAAAAACCATGTTAACATTATCTCTCCTGCAGTGCCTGTCCAATGCTGTTGTGGAAAGGAGTAGTCACGTAACTTAAGATAGTTCGCTCTCCTGTGAGTACAAAAATATGCACTTGCACACCTGGCACAAGTTTATACTGCATGTCACCGTTTGAGAATACCTGTGAGTCAAGTTCTAGTTCTATCTCGTAGTAAGACATAGTTTGTCCTTGAACCGCATCCGGTGATATTGAAATCAATTTTGCGGAAATTGGCAAATACGTAAACGCTTCTGAACTTGCAAGTTTAATTTTCGCTGTTTGTCCTACTTCAATGTAGCCTCTATCCTTGACTTGAAGTTGTCCCTGCACAATTAATTTTTGATCGAGCGGTACCAATATTGCGAGTGCATCACCTTGCTTGACAACAGATCCAGGATTCTTATAAGTCAGCTCTTGTATCCTGCCGTCAATGTTTGCCCGTATATGATATGGCTCGTAGCCAACACCTGGATTTATGGTGATGATAATATCACCTTTGTTCACTATCGCACCTTGTTTGTAATTTACTTTAACAATCTCCCCTGTGACCATTGTTCCAAGTTTTGTTATGTTCTTCTCAGGTATGACCAGTCCATTGGCAACCGTGGTTATGTCCACTTTTGCAAATGACATCCACAGGAAGAAAACAACAAACACACTTGTCAGTAAGACAAAGAATTTATTGTTTGATGAAGCTGATGATTTCTGCTGTTGCTCTATCACGTCTTGCTATTGCCTCCTTTGCTTTTGCGTACTTGTTTGCACCTTGCAGTGCCCTCGCCGCCAATATGTTGGAACCTATCAGTAATCCTACGTCCAGTGAGCCTGCTATGATCTGTGTAGCACCCACTGACATTATGACCACTGTCATAAGTCCCATTAAAAATATTTCCAAATTCGCTGTGCTGTCCTGTTGAAGGCTTAGGTTCATCCTCTGTGCAGTCAAGACCATCATTATGACCATGAATATGGCCGCAATTATTGCCGCGGTCCAATTTATGTACAGCAACACGATCAGGAATGATAAAACGAAAGGCCAGTCAAGTATCCATCCAGTAATACTTGAATTGGTAGCACCCTTGATGGTGGCTCCTGCAACCTCAAATTTTTTAAACTGCTCTCCTGTGATCTGAGTACCCTTAATTTTGTTTGCATATGCTTTCAGCAGTGGCGAGAAAATCCTTTTGTTAAGTTCCTGTATCATGCCGGATCTATTCTGTCGAAACGCAAACTCAAAGGCCAGCAATAAAATTGCACCTACAGCCAATGACACAAGTGTTGAAGTGACTCCAGATGCTAGATACTTGTTTAGCACTATTATCACGAACAGAGCAGGCGCCAATGCACAGATGGCAATGATCAAACTGCTTATCAATAGCATTATGGCCGTTTTTTTATCACGGAATAGTTGTCGTAAGAAACTTGTCATTATATGAGTATTTAATGAAAAACTATTATAGTATTGGATCTACAAGTCCTAAAACCTTGTGCAACTGATATCTAGCGATCATGAAATCTATCTGTGCATTCTGTAACGCAACCTCACTCATGAGATGTGCAGTCTTCATTCCAAACACTGCCATTATTGGAGAATTACCTGCTTGAAAGTCCGCCAAGGTCAATTGATACATCTCATCATTGATCTCTACGGTCCTTTCCAGAGTTTTTAGATTCTGCTCAACCAATACATAGTTGTTCCATGCGTTAGTGAACTGTTCCTGTGTGCTTCTAAGTGTGTCTGCATATCTAAGATCCGCGGCCTTCAATCTAGATCTATCTGCATTGTAAACGTGTTTGTTCTTTGTGTTGAACAGTTTCCATGTCATCGTTATGTCTGCTCGCCATTCTTCTTTACGTGAGCTGTGTGTATCATAGCCACCTGCAAGTTCTCCATCTTTTTCAGTGTAAGAAAGTTTGCCGTCGACTCTAGGTTTGAATTCAGCGTCATCGAATCTTAACTGTTCTTTAGCAATCAATATGTCCATGCTGGCTATCTTTAGTGCTGTGTTATCTGACACAGGTGCACCTTGCACAGGTATTATGCCAAGTAGGTCTACCATCGGCTTAGGCATCTGTGATATGTTCTTTGGTTCGAATCTCCAAACGTTTTGGAATCTCTGTATAGCAGAATCAAGTCCTAGCCTGCTGGTCATTGACAGTGTTTGATATGTTCTGAATTGTTGTTCAATCTGCAGTTGCTCTAGTTTGCTACCTTCACCCTTTTTTACTTTCTCAATGGTCATAGCAAGTGTGATCTTTGCGTTGGCCTCTATTTTTTTATTTGCTTCATGTGTGTTGTATGCTTTCATTAAGTTCAACCATGCGTTGATGGCCTCCATAACAACATCTTCCTTAACAAGTTCCAGCCTGTAGTATGCCTGTTGTGTAGTATGCTTGGCTTTGTCTATAACAGAATTCGTCCTGCCTGCGTCCCATATCATCTGTGTCACGGTGATGGATTTTTGTATACCCTGTTTTGAGTCATGAGTAATGCTGTTGTTTGGATATGTCCCTTTGCTAGGAGTCCTGTCATCCTCCCAGTTATTTCCAATTGATATTGTTACTTGAGGATGGTATGCCGTGTATTCAGATTTCAATGTTTCTTTTGCGGCTTCGTAATCCTGTTCTGCCGCTATGATCTTCTCGTTCTGTACTATTAATCTAGGTAAAAGTTCGTGTAGTTTCATCCAGTCCACACTAGGCTCTTGATCTATCTCAGCCCATGCCTTGTCCTCGGCCTGTTGGACCAATTTCTCGTCTGCCTTTTTGTCGACTTCCTGCTTTGCAATTTCCTTCTTAATCTCAGGTTTCTCGATCTCTTGTACGTGTGTTTCTGCTAATTTTTTGTTCTCAACATGTGCCTCAACTTTTTCAGCGACATTTTTCTGTTCTTTGAGTTCTTTAACTTTCTTCTCTGTGACAATTACTTCTTTCTCTATCTCTTCGACTTTTTCAACTTTCTCAGCCACTTTAGGTGCTTCTTCTACCTTGTCTTTAAATTTTTTGATAGGGCTGGCTTGTTTTCCAACCACTTTGAATTCACCAACTTCACCGTTTATGTCTTTAGTTCTGATACGGGCACCCATTCCTGTACCTGCAACACACTGTTCTCTAACATAGGTTGGCGTCTCCTCAACCAACTGCCACTCGCAGTCCGCTAGGGCCACATTGAACTGTAGCATTAAAAATATAAGTGTGTACGTTGCTATTTTCCGCATAATGTACCCATATTTATGTTACAACGGTTACCTGGTCGGCTGTGCCGGTGTAGTCGTCAAGTTCCCACTGCATCTCGTATGTGCCGTTGTTGTCGCTGTCTATTTTGAACAGGGTGCCGTCGGTCAGTGTTCTAGAAATGCCTGCGCCACTTGTTATGGCACTGATGTCGATCTTATCATTCTGATAGTCGAAATCCAGGATAGTGTCGTGTGATCCAGGATCAGTCTGGTAGGTCTGTGTGTACAGGAATGTGTCAGATCCGTTGCCACCCCATATCTCGTCAGCACCGTCCTTGCTCCAGAACACATCATCTCCCGTTGTTCCATACATCTTGTCCGCTGAACCTGTACCATTTATCTGGCTGTATCCATCGAATATCAAACTGGTCGCGTAGTGTAGACTGTTCAACGCATAGGCGTCCCAGGCATCGTTCTCTACAAAACCGGCATTAATGTAATAGTCCGTTGGTGTTGTGGAGTAGTACACAGCACCTGATCCGTAAGACCATACTGCATCAATGTATTCGTTTGTATCGTCACGTGTGGCCAATCCCAACACGTCTGAATCCAGGTTAGACATGTATCCATGGTTGGTGCTATGACCGCCACCTATGTTGAACGTGCCTAGGTGATTGTTGCCGGAGTGGTCTCCCGCTGGATCACTGTTAAACGCAGATGTGTCGTCCACCATGATACCTCCCGGTCCGTATTTGAGCAGGTTGGAGGTGCTCTCATCCACTATTTGATATGCCGCGGCATCATCGCCTGATGCATCTCTAGTTGTTGTTACGTTGCCGTTGTGTCCTGGAATTTTTGAATCATTCGCACTGTCATTGACATATCTGTCATACATCACGAACACACCACCGTCGTTGACCCAATCAATGAATCGCGTGTCATTATAACCAAATGGACTGCTGGAGTGATTACTGTTGCTGGCGTTGTAGTATACTATCGCGTCATAGCCATTGAAGTTAGATGCAATAGCACCGTTGAAAGTTACTGCCGAGTGTCCCAGTTCATTTATGATCTCCCTGCCATCTGTGCTTGAACCCACGTATGCAATCGTCTGTTTGTAGGCACCCGCTGATCCATCTCCTGCTGTAACCCAAGTGCTTGGATTAGCGGAATTTAAGACCTCGTTTACGTCCGTGACGTTGACTGTCTGTGTGGTTGTGGTTGCGTTGCCGAATGAGTCTGTGGCAGTTATTGTGAGTGTGTAACTGGTCGTGGTCTCGTAGTCCAGTGCCGCCGCGGTGGTTATCGCACCTGTGCTGGAGTTGATTGTGAATGCGTTGCCTGTGTTGCCCGCCGTTATCGAATATGTCATAGTTTCTAACTCTTGGTCCGCGGCAGATACTGTTGCCACTGATGTTCCTGTACTGACGTCCTCTGCCAATGACACTGTGCTTGTGGGTGCAAAAACAGGAGAGTGGTTGTTCTCCACTGTGACCTGCCATTCGTCAATATCCGACGCACCGTATGGATCCTCCACTTTCAAGAGCACGTTGAATGTTACATCTTCAGTAATGCTTATGACACTGGCCAGGTACAACCTGTTGCCGTCTAGGCCAATGTTGCCTGATGGGTCACTCAATATGCTGTACGTCAATTGGTCGCCATTTGCATCTGAACCATACACGTAGCCAAGTGTTGTGCCAACTGCTAGGTTCTCATTGCCTGTTATGTCATTTGGCATGTCAAGCCATGGAGCAACGTTTATGTTTTGTTCCTGGGCCATGTCTGCTACAAAGGCGTCGAACCAATCATCTGCTTCCATCTGATCATTGTACAGTTGTTCATTATTGTCCACGACGGCAAAATACCCATTTTGGTCGTCTTGCTGGTTGTAGTAATCGTCAGCGTCATTTATTCCTGCGCCGGCGCCTTCTATGAATTCTTCTATGTTCACGGCATTAATCACTACCATGTCTTGCACGTTCTGATCGATGTCCAATTCCTGTATCTCTTCGTTCTGGAAGAAGTCGTCGGCCTCCTGTGCGAACACGTTGTTCTCTATTGCGTTCTGTTTCTCTTCCTGTATGAACTCCTCTACGTTCACATCCACCTGTCTTTCTTCGGGCACTGCAAACACGTCATTGTCCTCGTTGAATCCTGGTCCATTTTCTATCAGTTGGTCTTCAAGTTCGTTTATCTCCTCAACAAGAAGATCCCTCTCCCAGTCCTGTAGTTCAGGATTGTTCACTGCGTCCTCTTTTAAATAGTTCAGATAGCCCTCGTCAACGCCCTGTTGGTTGACTTCAAGCCTCTGTTCAAATTCTATGACCTCTTGGAACTGTTCATCTATGATGACGAACTGCTCGTTGACCTCTTGGAACTGTTGGTCCAGCTCTTCGTACTCTTGGTCTAGCTCTTGGAAACCTTGATCCACTTCTTGGAAACCCTCATCGATCTCCTGGAACTGCTGATCAAGTTCTTGGAACTGCTCTTCAATCTCTTCTATGGCTTCCCTATCATTGTTCTTGTAGGCCTCTTCCGCTTCGGCTTCTAACTGTCGTGCCTCTGCTTCTAGTTCTTGTGCTTTCTCGTCTAGTTCTTTGGCTTTCTCTTCCAGTTCCATGGCGTCCTCTTGGAGTTCCATGTCTTTCTCCATGAGCTCGTCCACTTCGCCTATAAGTTCTTCCTGCTTCTGATCCAGTTCTTCTATGGCCTTTTCAACGTTCTCTTCGGCGAAGATGTCAACTGGTTCTTCTTTCTCAACCTCATTCTTATTCTCCTGTACGTTGATCTTCTCTTCTTCCAGTTTCTCTATTATGTTCTCTTGGAACTCCTCGATCAACTCCTGTGGTGCTTCTTCCATGAACTGTTGGATCTCTTCTGCTGGTATGAAGTCCTCGAACTCCTGCACGAACGCTTCTTGGAATACCTCGAACTCTTTTACAATGGCTTTAAATTTCTCTTCGACTAGTATGATCTCCCTTTCGATCACTAGTTCTTTTTCAATTACTTGTTTTACTTCTTGTTCTACGAAGTCCACTTTCTCTTCGATCTCTATGAATTTTTCTTCTACGAACTCTACCTGTTGTTCAACTTCTATCACTTCTTCTTGTACTTCGACAAATTCTTTCTCAATTTCTCGAACTTTCTTCTCGACTGCGACTTTCTCTTTGGCAACGACTTCAATCTCTTGCTCGATCTCCGCAACTTCTTCCTCGATCTCTTCGAACTCCTCTTCCAGTGCTTCTAGTTCTTTTTCGATGGCCGCCCGCTCTTGCACGTTGGCCTCTGCTAGTTCTTCTTCTAGTTGTTCGATCTCTGTCACAACCTCTTCTTGTTTCTCCTGGATCTCTTCTTTCTCCTCGAATACTTCTTCTAGTTTCTCTTCTAGTTCTTCCTGCTCCTCGACCGCTTCCTCTACTTCTTCCTCGAGTTCTGCAACTTTCTCCTCAAGTTCCTCTTTCTCTTCTTCAAGTTTCTCTTTCTCTTCTTCTAGTTCCTCGGCCTCCTCTTCAAGCTCTTCCTTTTCCTCTTCAAGTTCTTCCTTTTCCTCCTTTAGCTCTTCCTGTTCTTCCTCGGCTTTCTCCTTCTCCCTAATTGCTTCTTCCGTTTCCCTCTCAACTTCTGCTTTTGCTTCGGTCTTACGTGTCGTGGAAATAGTTGTTGCGAACTTCTTAAGGACCTCTGACTTTGGTAAAATAACAGGCACGGTTGGCACGGTGTATGGGTCAGTGATAATTGTTGCCTCGTATGCCTTGGTCAATAAAACTTCACCACCCTCGTTCTTGATCATTATTTGACCAACCGAACCGTCATCATTTGGCAATAGCACTATCTCATTGTCTTCACCATCTGTGTTGGCCTTACCCGCAACCTGTGTTCCCCTTACGCCTATAGTCAACACAGGTGTTGTGACCTTCATTGCATCTGCCCCAACTTTTGCTATCTGTCCAGAAACGAAAGAGAAGTTACCCTCCAACACGTTGGCACTCATCGAGCCAGTAGTTGGGTTCTCAGGATCATAAACGAAGTCGTCGATGACCATGGTGCTGTTTGGGTCAACGGACATCGTGGTCTCATCTGCGAATGCTATACCCACGGCGGTTCCGCCAGCACTGATAACATCATCGAGATAGATGAAATCACCTTCGCCGAGTTCTATCGTCTGATCGCCACGCTGTATCTTGAACGCTTGTTCGGCCGTGGTGATCTTTCCAATTGCTAATGGGTCGCTGAATGCTACCATGTGATTAGACCTGCCATAAAAGTACGTACCTCGCTCGTGTATATTTAATAATATATGCTGTTATTATAATAAGGTACTTTTTTTGTTAGTCCTTGAATATCTTAGAAGTGATCTCCGCTGTTTTGTTACGTATGGCCCGGGACACGCAGTCTTCCCAGATGTCATCAGGTTTGGCATCTTCCAACTGTCCGAACACCAGTTTCTCGTCATAGTCCATCATTAGCCAGCTCATGCCAGGTGCGTGTGGGTGTTCGATCTCTTCTTCTAACTGAGAAGCATTCCAATTGGCCATGCCAAGTGTGATCATTGTGTTAAGCGGACCTTTGCCTTTTGCAACGTCTTCCAGTATCTTGCTGTCCAGTGTAAATCCCACGTTGCCCTCGGCAAGATTGTTTGTGCTGGCAAGCCTGTATTCTGTGCTGTGTAGCACACCGACCACGTTGTTCAGTATGGGACCTCCGTAGTACACGGGCGGATTGATACCTGGTTTAAGTGGAATGTTGCCTTCCTTGCACACGTGTGCGAACGTGGGCCTCTGACAACGCTTATTGATCACTACACCAGCGGCACCTGAAACATCGTGCTTCCACATGAACACCACTGTCTTCCGGAACCTGGGATCAGGCATGCCGGGTGGTGCTATCAGTAACTTGCCCTGTGCGTCAATGATCATACAAATACTTATTGTTGTATAGTGTAAGTAAAAACAGTTTTTAAAGTCTTACTTGAGGAGCCAATTCTCTTGGCTGTCTGGACGTTGGGTAGTATAACGCTCCTAGGTTACCCATCGCTCCGCCCTGCAACATTTGAGTACCATCCACAGCATAGAGATATCTTTCAATGCCAACAACCAACACTCCTGTGTGTCCTGCTCTTCCTTTATAGAATTCATACACGGCATTCATCCAATTTGTGGCAAACTCAGGAGTACCAAAACTATTGATAACGTCTTTTACAGGTTTCCTAAACCATGCTCTAGTACAGGCGGTTATGAATTCTTTTCCTGGAAACTTAGGAGGTATTGGTTTTGTACCGGCTAAGACACTGATGGATTTCCCCTTCATTTGGAATTTAACCTTCTGTAATATTTCGGTCATTTCTGTATGGTCTATAGGTTCTCCTCCCCAGAGTCTACCGCCTCCTGACTTTCCTCCACGGCCACCACTTTTAACTTCAACTTTTTTCCCACCAATAATTAAATCACCACCATCCTTTGCATAAGAAATTTCCTTACTCATTATTGCTAAAGCACCTTCGGCCGGACCTGCATCACTTTTTGTAAACTGACTTTGATTTCTTGTCAATGATTGGAACAATGCTTTGGGTATACCGTCTGCTACAATCGATTGAATTTCAGCAGGTGCAGTCATACCAGAATCTGGAACTAGACCATTTATATCAATAAAGTCCTCACCTTTGTTCCATTTGCCTACAAATTGTTTTACTTCTTCTGTTTTGCCTAGTTGTGGAATTTCTTTTACCAAGAACGCCATTTCACTTGCACCAATGTCTGCATCTTTGTGTTGTGCAATGTAATTTTGTATTCGTGTGTCTAGTTGTTTTCCAATAATACTTTTATATACTTTATCGAAAATTGGATCTTCTGCTTTTCTCTTATTCAAAGCACCTAGCACTCTGTTTTTGACTGCTTCGTCCTCTGGGGCCTCTCTCAAGAACCATGGATTCTCAAACGATTCTTTCTTCATGAACCTGTGTATTAGATCCTGATATAGTTTGTCATGTGAGTCCTGTGATATCTCACCCTTCGCCTTACGGTTATGTAGGTCCTTGACTCCTGTGAGGAAGTCCGGATAGCTCTGCACGTTTGGCAGTTCTATCACCTTTGCTTTGGGTTCTGGGAACTTTATTATATCAGCTTCTTTCACAAACCATGGTTTCATATTGCTATTTAACCGTTATGACTGGTTCGTCTTACGTAGTTTCTCGTTGATCTCTATGCTGGTTTCCAGTTGTGTGAACGGTGTGTTCAGTATCTCACGGGCATACCATGCCAATGCACTTGTATCTTTAGGGAAACACGATCCTGCATATCCTCGTTGTCCATCGTTGCCAGGTACTCGCATGTGTGTGTTGCCGATCCGTGGGTCAGTCTGTATTATCTTAGAAAAAGTGTTCCAGTCAGCACCCCTGGCATCCTTCAAAACATCATACATTTCGTTCATGAACGTTACTTTGGTTGCTAGGAAACTGTTGATGCAATACTTGACCATGCTGGCTGTAACGATATCTGTTTTGTAAACAGGACATTCTACACATTCAGAATGTTTGCGATACAATTTTTCAACAGCGTCTGTGTTTGCGTTGATACCACCAAACACGTGCATGGCAGGATGTCTGAAATCTTCTATGTAGTTCTTCTCTGTAAGGAATTCTGGATTATAAACGATTCTCAGATTGATACACTGTTCCTGTATCTGCTGTAATTTGTATGCAGGCACAGTTGATTTCACAATCACTAACAAACCCTTTGACTGGTTCAACTGTTGCATCACACCTTCCAGTATCTCTGTGTTGCACTCTCCGGATTCCAGTTGTGGTGTTGGCACTGCCACGAATGTTGCGTCAGGTCTGAACTTGATCAAATCTTCTATGGTGTTGGTGCTGTTGTGTTTGGGATCTACTATGAACTTCTGTATGTCCTTTGTGAATCCATGATCCACTGCCGTTCCTACAAATCCATGTCCTACAATACCCAGTTTCATAATATATCAAATGTTCCTAATATCATACAAAATAATACATAACCTAGGTAGCCTAATAATAGATAACCAATTATTCTTTCAGCCCAATTAAACGTATTCTTTTGTTTCATTTTCTCAAATATTTCCAGCAGTAAGGAAATGCCTCGTCTGCTAATTTATCTATCACGTTTGCAACGTCTTGTGTTTCCTTCTGAGTGTCTGGTTTGCATCTCAGGTTACACACCCTCGCGAATGCGTACACGGTGCCTGACCAATACCATTCAGTCATCATCGACTGTGGTAGCACCATACGTGCCTGCTCTGGTGCCACACCCTTCTGCAACAGACTGTTGTACAGTATGAGACAGCTCTCCATCGTGGTCTCCATGTTGTGATTTAGGGTTTGGTCCAGTTTGACTTCACCATCAGAACCCTGTTTTGAATTCTGTGGCCTGCCTCTCCATGCGTCTGGTTTGTAAAGCTCAGGTGGAAAGTCCACATAGCGTCTTGACACTTCGTTCCAGACAAGACCCACTTGATGTTTCACAAGTTGTCTTGCGACAAAGATAGGTGCCTTAATCCTAAATTGTAATGATGCGTGTGCAAATGGTGACCAGTGTTCGTGCTCTGCGAGATACTTAATCAACTTCTCGTCTGACTGCTCAAATACTTTTTTAGTTTTGCTGTAACTTACACGGGCCGCATTTACCACAGATAAGTCTGTTCCCATCCTATCAATAAGATCCACCTTCATTATAATCCCATTAGGTCTCTGATCTCTGGATTGATCATGTCTCGACCCCACTGAGGTTGCATGGTGATCTTGACCTTGCACTTGAGGTTAGGAATGCTTTCAACTTTCTGTACTACATCCTTTGGAATCATGTCAGCCGCCGGACAGAATGCACTTGTAAGACTCATTAACACATGCACCCATCCACTTTCTGTTACCTTGACATCGTATATCAATCCAAGGTTGTAGATGTCAACACTTATTTCAGGATCATAGCACTCCTTCAGCTTCTCGACTATCTTAGGCATGTGTTCCTGTTGTGTTGGTGGATGTTCCTTGATCTCGCTTAGATCAGTTTTGAGTTGTGGATCAACTGTTGCACTGTCATTTGGCAACCATCCTGGAGGTGTTTCAATCATGTGCAATCCTTATTATTCTTTCTATTAGTTCTCCCAATCCATTCTGCCTCTGTACGGTCAGTAATTCTTTTATTCCTAGGGGAATAAAACTGTCCACAGTTAGGTTAGCGACCTCGCTCCTGTGTTCACCATTCACTATATCTGTGACAACTTTTGCAGTGCCTTTGCTTATGTGTGCATCGCCATCCACTTGATACATCATTGTGCCATCTTCACGCACACCACCTATCAACCAAAGTTTAGATGCACACCCGTGTATCCTATTTTGTTCTGTCTTGACGGCATCCGGTAGCGGTTCTATGTCCTTAGCTTTGTCTATGAGATAGTGTAGCCTATCATGTCCTTCCAGCAACTTTAAATTTTCTCCCATCTCTGTAATTTTATCTATGATCATTTCTCACTTTTGAATGGTAGGTTCTTGCCTGACAGGTCATCTGGGTTTATTTTAGCATCCTTCTTCATTTGGAATCCGAATCCTTCCCTGCCGAGTTGATGTATCTTAGGGTCGAACTGTGAATTCTCACTGGCCTGTTTCTCTCTTTTAACTTGCCATTTTGATTTCTTTTTGTTTTTCATTATTTGTCCTTAAAGTATTTCTCTAGTCTTCCTTGTTCTCCCGAGTGCTTTTCATAATCAGGCATGGGGTCCTTCTTCTCTGTGAGCACCGCCCACTCCTGAGACCACTTGCCGTTGAACTCCACCCATTTGGCTCCTTCCTCATCTGTGTCTGGCAGTATTGCGTCCTCCGGACACTCTGGTTCGCATACCCCACAATCAATGCACTCGTCCGGATTTATCACCAGCATGTTCTCGCCTTCATAGAAACAGTCAACAGGACAAACTTCAACGCAATCAGTATGTTTGCACATTATACACTTGTCATTGACAGTGTATGTCATTACAATTTTGTGAGCGATTCTAATTTGTCTTCTGCATGGGCCAGTGCCTCTAGTTTCTTCTCAGCCGTTATCACATAGTCTATGTGTTCTGCAACGCCTATTGGATTGGCCAAGAATATTTTGAGATCTGCTTTGGCAACATCAATGTCACCTTCCAACTTTTTTATTAATGCTTCTTTGATCATTTTTCTCCTTATTATTAATTTTAAACTATAATTTGTTTACTGTCAAATAGAATTCTTCAATGTAAGTTGCCATTTGATTAAGCTCGATAGGTCTGCCTTCGTATGTGTAATTTTGGTAAACGTTTAATGATCTACGTTGGTCGTAACAGGTACTTAGGAACATACTACGCACATTCTCATCGTGTTGTTGCCATATATGAAATTTTGTATCTATTACCCTTTTGAATTCTTTACCTTGCACTGTTATTGATTTACTGTGTTTTTCGGCACGACCATCAGCAACCAACATCAAATCGGTTATGTTTACAGCGTCTTGAGATGCCTCCCGCGGTAACATACTAGACAACATCTGTTCAAGTTCATTTAGGAATGAACTTTTATTGACCAGTAGTGCGAGTAACATGTAATTCTGGAAATTCATGTCAAATTGCAAACTGCCTGTTTCGGCATCACTGCGTACTTTGAAACTGTCATTGCCATTCAACCATGCAGTGATCTGCTTCTTACCCTTACTGACGTGCTTGTCAAGAGTTGGCAATTTGGTTGCCATTCCGTTTAAAATTTTGAGATAAAAATCTTTGGTAGACCATCCATGTTTGTTGGCTATCATCCGCGGAGCCTTCAAGAACCAGTTGTTTTCAAACACAGTCATCAAATGATTCAGCACTATCATCTCACTGTACTCATCTTTGTTAAAAGTAAAAGTGTCTGTGACATATTTTTGTTTTTGTTCTAGTCCTGGCGGAAAACATGGTATCTCTACCTCTGCAAGTCTTTCATACTCCTCATCGTTAATGGCTCTAATGCTAGGTATAGAGGCATCGTCCATAACAAGGTTTTGGGATTGAATTTTATATTGTTTCCTGTAAGCAGGCGAGGACATCTCAGATCCAGGTAGGTCAATCAACAGGTTTGTGTAGTTATTAGTCAACCCCATTCCTATCAAAGAGAATGCACTGCCTAACACAGTGTCTTTATTCTGTCCAGGCATTCCTAAAATCATCTGTGATTTAGTGAGCATTCCTGTCTGCGAAACATGATCTTTTATTTTTTTGAAGTCCTCCATGCTAAGATTCTTCCTTTTAATAATTTCCAGAACTTTTTCATCAGAGTCCTGCATGTGTATAAGAAAGAAAGGCAGTATCTTTGCCTCATGTCCTATTCTGTGTATCTCCATCAGCCTATCAAGAACCTTGTTGGTTTTGGCAAAGGACACACTCATGTTCTTTGGAAAGCCGTGTTTGATGCTGTGATCGGCTATCCTCTTGGTAACTTCTAGATCTAGAGGGTACAGACCAAAATTAGCATCACCTAATATCACATTATGAAAGTTGTTCTGAAGAATCAAATCTAACTCCTGGATGAACCTGTCCTGGTCCCTTTTAAGGACTTTGGTCATTGCACTAATACCCCAATCACAAAAGGTGCATCTGTACGGACATCCTCGGTTACTATCGATAACTATGGCCTTGGTGTAGTTTTCTTCTTTACAATACTGGTGGAAGTCATCAGACACTTCTTGGAATTCATCTTTCAAATCGAGATATGGACTGACCTCGCTTATTTCTTTACACCTGGCAGGGAGGTAAGAACTATTGCTATCATCGTTGTTATATGATATACCTGTAATTCGTTTGGCAGAGTCTATTCCGTGTTCGGCTAGATTATCTAGCAGTTCTGCTACGGCTGGCTCTCCGTCGCCTATACATGCTATATCTATATAGGGATGGTCAGTAAAGTAATTTTGTTTTTGATACATTGTCATCACATGTGGGCCACCAAAAAGTATCTTTAAATCCGGTAGTGTTGACTTGACTTCTTTGATTGCCTTTGTCATTGTGTGATGATTCCATGTATACACAGAACACAACAATAGATCTATTTTATTATCTGTAACAAAATCTTCGATGTATTTGCTGGTAATGTCTGTAACAAAAGGAAACCTAATCCAATGGACGTCACTTTGGCGTAGCCCATACTTCTTATAATAACTTTTCAGGTAGAAGTGTACGGCCGGAAACATCCTCTGATTGTCATCAAAGTTAATTTCAAGTATGGAGATGTTCATTAATTTTACAAGTTTGTTTTTACCTGTACTTATTCCGTCAACGAACACCTCATTTTATATTAGTTTAGAACTTTAATTTATAAGTCAGTAAAATATTTCTACCGTGCTGTGCGTAACCATCTGGTCTGTCGTATGTTTTATCAAACGCATTGTTCACAGACAACACTACATTCGACTTGTCATTGACAACCTTACTGGTATGTAAATTCACAACACCCACTGCTGGTTTGGTAATCGTTGCATACGTAGACGAGTCTATATCGAGATGACTGCCTGTGTGCAAATATTCAACAGTGTTAGTCCAACTGTCCTTGTTGTAGTCTATGGCAGTAAGTCCCAACCACTTCGGTCTTCTCGTTACACGTGTGCCGTTATCGTCCTCTGCAACCGTGAACGTTGCACTGTTTCTCCAGAAGACATTGTCAGAAAGCAGACTATTAAATTTGATTTCTGCGCCGTGCCTGTTGGATGTTCCTGCCCCGTTAGAGTAGGTGCTGTTTCCATAAGTTATTAGATTTTTTAGATCCGTTGAAAAGTAGACCAAATCCAAAACACTGCCTCCAACTCTGTATTCAAAGCCTATGTCTGTGGTCTCTGCTTCCTCAGGTAACAGGTTTGGATTACCGTTGTATCCGTAGTTGTCCGATCCGTGCATCTCGTAAAGTGTTGGGGTTTTGACAGATGTTGCATAGTTACCCTTTAACTTCAATGAATCAGTCAGTTCGAAAGTTCCGCCAAGTCTGTATGTGTTGTATCCATCGAACAGGCTTGGGTCATCCTGTCGCACACCCGCCGACAATAATAACTTGTCCGACACCATCATGTTGCCGTTGACAAAGTATCCTACGTTCTCTCCGTCCACGTCAACACTTGCAGAGTATCCTCCCCTGTTCTTGAATGACCCATCGAAGTACTCGTACTCAACACCAGGCGTGATATCAAACTTATCGTTCAATATGGTGTTGGTTAGTAGCACTGTGTTGCTTTCAGAATTATACTCGTCTATCTCTGTTCCGTTTACATATTCTCTGTCATACTCTGTTCGAGAAAATGTAATGTTGTAGAAGCCTAGGCTGGTGTCAACTTTGCTTGACAGTTGGTACAGGTTCATGCCATTCTCTGCCGTGTAGTCCAAGTCGTCACTTCCACTGGCATCCAGGTCCGAATCACTAGTCCTTCTGATCAGCGTGGATCTAATTTCAACATCATCCCATTTGCTGTGGGTATTAATTGTGATATTGTTTGCATCAAATCCGTCTTTCTCTGTTCCGGATGGTGCCACAGATATCCCATCTGACTGTGTCCCATCAGCTATGATGCTGATAGAATGATTGTCTATGTTTTTGTGTACTTTGAGTGTGATCCCTTTGGTGTTGTTAGATCCCATTGTTGCGGAAATGCTGTTTGCATAACTGTCTGTTGTGATAAAGTTAATCACGCCACCAACTGCATTTGCACCGTAAAGGGTACCTTGCGATCCTTTCACAACCTGGATTGCTGTTAAATGTTTCACGAAGTCTGCTCCTATGTCATGTAGTCCGCCTGTGGTAGAGTGGTCCTTGATTGCCACACCGTTCACAGCAACCATTGTGTGATTGGAGTTCATGCCCCTCATGAAGACTGACGTCTGCTGTCCAGTAGGACCTGATTGCACCACGTTCAAACCTGTTGCTCTAGCAATGGCTTGTACTGTATCTATCGTGTTTGTTTTTTCGATTGTGTACTGATCAATGTAGTCCACACTCATTGATGCTGTCGTCAGCACACTGGGATCTCTCAAAATGTATTTTTGGATAGTAATACAGGGTGCATACTCCAACTGCTCACATGTGTGTTTAGTAGAATGATCTGCTTGTAGCCCTGTGTGGATAAGCAATGATGTTAAGACTGCTAGTAATATTTTCTTCATCGTCTGTATATCTCCTTGATATGTTTGTTGCCGAGTAGGACACAAGACCCAATAAAGAAATATAGAACAAAGTACCCGCCAGTGTGTTGCCAAAGAACGGAATTGCCATTGTGTAGCAGAGTATTAGTCCGTCCATTGTATGTGGGTACAGGCCACCAGACATCCAGACTGCAAAGTTTGTTATAATAAAAAATATAGTTGACGACAACAGTGCATTTGATCCTAGGTGTACGTACGTTTTCTTCATGGAGATTGTGTATTGACTCAATGTAGTGCCTAACAAGATACTGATGTAAACCCAAAACATGCTAGAGTGGAATCCTAAATAAAAATCCGAAACAAACATAGCCGACAATGGTACTAGCATGGCCGAATATAGATCACGTGTCAGGTATGGCATGAACACTGCCATAGCAAGTACTGGTGTGAAGTTTGGTGGATGAGGTATTATCCTACTCAAGGCGATTAAGCCTACGAGATAGAAGAACAACACAATCTTTTGTTTTGTTTTTTTCATAACAGCTCTCATTAAACGAGTTAACGTTTATTGCCACTGTTAACTTTACATTGTAGAATTAGACTTTCCCAGGCCTTCATTCGACAGCGGACTATACTGGTTGGCACTCCGACTATACGGTTCCTGGTAGAGCCATGGTATTTCACCTTGATTCCCCAACATGATTCAGTATTAGTGTTATTTTATACGGTAATTCCATTTAAGTCAACCAATATTGGTATAGGGAATGTACCCAGAAAATAAATATTGATACAGCGCCGCCTACCTGGCGACGTCGGCAAAAAATGGACGCAGAGTAGACTCTTTTTTGTGTTAGGACACATAACGCCCTGCCGTGTGAGAAAATTCTCTAGTAAAAATATATTGACCGTAGTGTGTAAAAACACTATAATCACAATGTTAACCTTTAAAGGAGAAAATAAAAAACATGAAAAAAATAATAATAATGTTAACTTTTTTCTTGTCTCTTATTGTTACTGAGTCTAGGGCAGAAGTTAAAACTTTAGACATCTACACACTAGGTAGTGCGAGCGGATCATACCACAGAAGTAATGTGCTGATCAAAGAATTGCTCGAGCAACAAGGTGTTAAAGTAGGTGAAGTGAAAGTTATGAACAACTGCAGAAACTTCAGTGCGATATACGACAAGATCAATTCACCAAGCATTTTCTTGACTGATGGATTATACCAAGGTCAGCCAGGAGAAGTTTGTGATACACCAACGTCAAAGAAAAACGTAATATCTCAAAGAGCTATGTCGGTTTTACTACTTTGTGGTCAAGGTGTTGGCCTTAATGAGTTCACAGATCCGTCTAATGACATCAAGGTGGCGTTTACGAAAAGTATGCCTGCCAAGAAGATCACTGACGCCTGGGGAAACTTTTTAGGCAAGACTGTGACAGCAGTGAAGTACAATTCCAGTGGAGAGATATCTGCCGCGTTGGCCAACGGTGAAGTGCAATATGCATTAACCTGGACTATGCACGGACTAAAAAGTGTAAGAGATAGCAATTTAAATTGTTTCGCACACACGGGTCCTGCAGATCTATTGGCTTTGGACGGGGTATCAAAAATTCCTAGTTACACGGACACCTCTTTGAAAGACATGCCTTTCATGGGCATGAGTGTGTACGGGTGGTATGAAGGCGTAGGTATGTCAAACAAAGAAGCTAAAGCATTAAAGAAAATGATGAAGAAAGCAATTGACTCACCGGAATGGAATGAACATTCATTCAACGCTAGATACTTTCAGGTAAAGCACAGGAAAGCGTATTCTTGGGCAAAGAAAAACAAGGACATCTGGATCGAATTACAGAACTAATGTCTAATGGAATCGTTATTGATAATAGACACCCAAAACGATTACATAAATCCTTTGGGGGTGTGTGCTAAAAACAGCACCCCCTTGGACCATACTCGAACAATCGAAAACATAAAGACTTTAATAACAAATTTTGATAAAAAAAATCTGCCAGTAATTTGGATAATGATGGAATGGCCCACAGACATCAAAGATCAGTCACCTGTATGGATAGCACAATACAAGAAAGAATTAGGGAGTGATGTGCCGTTTCCGGTAAGAGTAGGAACATGGGGTTGGCAAATAGACGATAGACTTGATGAAGCTAAGAAAAAATTCCACCACGTTGTCAGCAAAACTAGAAGTAGTGGCTTTTTCAAAACTGATCTTAACAAAATCTTAAAAAATTTACAAGTGACTCACACGTATCTGTGTGGATTTTTTAGCCATGGGTGTGTAGAAGCTACGGCCAGAGATAGCACAATGCATGACTTTTACACAAGCGTTGTGGCAGATGCCTGCGGATACAAAGATAAAGGGTTACACAACAACGCCATTGCGGTAATGTCTTCGAGACATCAAGTAACCAACACAGGCGAGCTAAATGTTTGACCTTTTCATCACAGGATTTTTAGGAACGTTACTGGGATCCATAACTGCTGTGATCCCAGGACTGGGAATACTAACAGCACACATGATGGTTTGGCCATATCTGATGACTTTAGGTTGGCAAGAATTACTTCTATTCTATGCTTGTTGTTTGACCGCCACACAATTCTATGGTAGTGTGATAACTTTGAAATTAGGTATACCAGGTGAACTCAGTAGTTTTCCTTTGTTGAGTAGTCGTCCTCATCTAGTAAAAGAAGGGCTAATAGACAGCACTGTGAAGACAACAGTGTTTGGTAGTGCAATAGGGGGTATCGTTGGATTGTTTATAATGTTATCTGCCCTTGTGGCTGTAAAATATTTCCCGTATTTTGCGAGAGCGGAGGTGTTGCTTGGAATACTATTGACAGCATGTGTCATAATAACTTTTACTGCTAATAACCGTTGGTACATCAACGCCACGCAAATTGTTATCGGTGCATTCCTATCCACTGTTGGCATAAATGAATTGACCGGCGATATTAGGTTTGCATTTGACAACAAATGGCTCACCCTAGGAATACCACTTCTACCTTTATTTGTTGGTCTTCAGATCCTACCAGTAGTATTAGAAATTCCTGTACTACGGAAAATAAGGAACGAAGTCAAAATAGCACTCAACATAACGAAACACATTAAAAAGATAAAATGGATTGACTGTATCAGGCACTCCTTTATAGGATCCATCTGTGGTCTTATTCCAGGAGCAACAGTGGTACTGGCAAGTCAAATTAGTCATGCGTTAAGCCTCAAGAAATACAAGAAAGACCATGTCACGGCCTGCACAGCTGTCGAGACGTCCAATAACAGTGCGGCCATAACGGCACTAATGCCTTTGCTTTTCCTAGGCATACCCATTACTGTTAGTGAAGCATTCATACTTGAATTTGCTGAAGCAAAAGGATTCAGTGTGGCGGGTGCTAGTTCGCCGGAATTCATTACTTCGATAGTGACAGCATTATTTCTAGCAATAATTTTTTGTACATTGACGGCATTTAAACTGAGAACATACATCAGCATGTTTGTTGATAAGTTTGGACCATTGGTTTTAATCATTATTGTTATTTGGATGATCATATTGACAGTTTCAGAGGCAGGCAAACTTTATCAGATTGGTTATCATACAGCAATTTTGATAACTTGTGGTGCTGTTGGATTGCTTACACGAATCAAAGACTGGAGTCCTTTGTTCTTTACATTTTTAGTTTTTGGTATGATGGAGCAAAGCCTAGGGAGGATCTTGATTTTATACTAATGGCATATCTTGGTTGGATAGTTGATGGCAAACTTCATGCCATAAAGACACAGGCTCTACTTGCCGCACACGATCTGTGTGTCAAAGAGAAGTTGGACCCTAGTAAACATCTCTGGGGCAAAATTTATTACTCTTGTTATGATGATATTTGGAATAATGTTACAGAATCAGAAATGGCATTCTTTGAACTTTGCATGATGAGAGCAAGACAGATCAGACAGAAACACAGTTATTTTAGATTATGGTACAGTGGAGGGGTAGATAGCCATACAGCATTGTTGTCTTTCTTGGCCGCAGGTTGTCCTCCAGACGAGATAGCAATAAGCAAGGGAAGTTCTTTTGGTGACACAGACGCTGACCACGAAATTACCAATGGTGCACTACCTTGGCTAAAGAAAAATAATTTAGGACACCTTGTAAAATTTTATGAACTGGATGATGAATTCTGGACCAAGAGCTATAATCCAAATGAAGATTGGTTGTTGGAGAGAGGAGTTACGAATCTTAGACCATTGAATGTCAACCTATTACAAAATTTCGGAATGGTTGCCAAAGGCGCAAACGTGATGGGCTTTGAAAAACCTTTGGTGTACAAAATAAAAGGTGAATGGTATATGGCTATGTTAGATAGTTCAGGTGATTGGATAGGCGATGTGCCTGAATTTGAAGGTTTCTACATAAGTCCGGACCTTCCTGAATTACACATAAAACAATCACATCTATTGTGTAAGTGGGCGGACAGTAAAGAAAATTATTACAATGCTCTCATGGACTATTCAACAAATGATGCAGTGTGGGAACGTAATAGAGCTATGGGAAGACTAGATAGTGCAAGTGTGCATTGTGAACAGGCACTATGGAAAAGCACAGCAAGAGCAGGAGTTATGACTTGGAAGCAGAAAAAATTATATGATGTCTATAAAGAGAACAAAAAAGAAGTAGTAGGGCACTATGATGATGTCATGAGGCATTGGCATGACAAGTTTCATTATGTGATGAACGACAGGTCGATCTACTCTCATCTAAAAGGGATATGGGGTGTGTGGATAAATTTAAACACAGGCAAAAAATACACTGTGGATCAGTTGTTTCCTAAAGGATTTAATCTTTCTTCAAGTTCTCTGTAAGTTTCTTCTCAAGTTCAAGGTATCCACCTAGGTGTTCTCCGTCCAGCCAAATTTGAGGCATGGTCCTTGCATTAGGAACCATTTCTAAAAGATCCTGTATTTTATGGCCTTCTGCTATATTTTTTTCTTCGTATTCTATTCCTTTACTCTTTAAGAGTCTTTTGGCCTTTTCACAAAAAACACAGGCCGGTTTACTCCATACTACTGCTTTCATTCATCGTCTCCTAATGTTTGTTTTGCTTTGAACCATCCATAAAACACAAGATCGAACCATAGCCAATTTATTATAAATCCTAGTTTAGTGAAATGCAATCCTAAAATATATCCTGGTAAGAAAAACATAACGACCCAAAACGTGATTAGATATCTTCTCACATAGTTGTGAGGTATAGCCCAGAATATCCAATTGCTTATCATAACATTAATTATTGATTTTGTCCAGTAAGAATCGTATCTTTGGAATATCCTTGATGCCTTTGATATGTAAAATTAATTTTATTAATGGACGTAATACTTTATGGAATGATATAAGTTTTAGTGTGTATTTGTAAAAGTCCTGAATAATGTTAAAGCACTCCTCTACATCTTGCCTATACTGATCAAATTTCAGTGGATCCTCTGAAAGCCTTAAGAGAATGGTGTTGAATCTAGCAGTTGCATAATCAAGTGTTCCTGTATAACGGTCAATGTGTCCAGGAGTCACGTCCTTTACAAACTGCATAACAGTTTGATTTTGTTTGACGTACTCCTTTAGATCCATTACTGCTTTTTGACTTTGACCTGTAATGGGAAGTTTTCTTGCCTTGCCGCTAGAGTTGTTTCTATGCCCTTTTGTTCAGCAACCTCATGCACGTATGATCCAACTATACCTTGTCCGTCCTGATGTATATTTGTTGTTATCTGCTGTGCTTGTTCAGGTGTTTTGTTATAGATCTGCTTTAGTACTTTGACGACGAACTCCATGGTCGTGATGTTGTCATTTAGGAATATCACATCGTACATTCCAGGCTCGTCAAGTTTAATTTTTTCTTTAGTAAGAGTTTGTATATCTGTCATATCTTGTATCATCCACTATTATAACACATTGTTAATAATTGTCAATTAGGATAGGGTGTTTACCACCCTATCCATTTGTTTTGCTTTACTTGATATCGATAGTCTTCGCTTTTTTGTGTTCTGGAATTATTCTCTCCAGGCTCACTTTAAGCAAACCATCTTTCAGTTCTGCACCTTTGACCTCAACATCATTTGCAATGGTAAATGACTTACTGAAGAATCTTTTGCTGATTCCTCTGTGTAGGACTCCGTTGTCATACTTGTCAACTTCCTCTGCATCATCCTTGTTGGTTTTAGATTTTACTGTAAGTTGATTCTCTTTGTATTCAACTTCAATGTCATCTTTACCAAAACCTGCAAGTGCAAGTTCAACGTCGTAGGTGTTATCTCCAGTTTTTACTATGTTGTATGGTGGGAAGTTTGCTCCAGTTCTAAAGAAGCCATCATCCATCATATGCTCAAAGTGGTCGAACATATCATCAAACCCTACGGTTATTGGTCTTAGGTTATTAAAAATAGATAGATTGTTTTTCATGTGCTTTCCTCCTATTGTTAAGCGAGTTAATGTATTGAAGATCCTATCTATAGCAATCTTCAACTGTATTTATTATAACATATATGCACTATATGTCAAATAGCGACCTTTTTGGTAAATTATTTGCCTCTTTGCGGACGCATAGAAATGTTGCTGTCACGTTCTCTACGCAGTTTCCTAAGTACTTTTCTTTTTTCCTTGGCTTTTTCTCTTTTGATTTCAGATGGTTTTTGGAAAGTATTGTTTGCTCTGATTTGATCTATGAATTTGTCTTCTTTGATCCACCTCTTGATCTTTCTGTATGCCCTTATGGCATCCTCGCCCTCTCTCACTTCTACATAGTAACCTTGGAAACCCAAAGGTCTTTCAGTCTTCTTGAACTTGGGTCTAGTTTTGTTTTTTTGATATTCCATTTGCTTTTTTAAATACTAACACAGGGTCGGCTCCGCTGTCAACCACCGCATTAGTTATCTGTATTTTACTGACTCCTCTGTTTCTCATCTCTTCGGCATCAAACTGATATGGCAGAACCACTGTGTCTACTACATTTTTCAGTCCCCTTGCGTTGGTACCCAGCTCCTTGGCCTTACGTGCTATGCTCTGCTTCGCCTCTTTGGTAAATTCAATGTCTATATTGTCCAGTCCAAACAGATAGTGTGTCTGTTTTAGTATGGCGTTCTTTGGTTCAGTCAAGATACGGATCAACTGTGATTCATCTAATGGGTCTATACTGGTAAGCATCGAGAACCTACCAACAAACTCAGGGATCAGTCCATACTTAATTAGATCCTCGGGTTGCACATCGGAAAGATAATTTTTCTCATCCTGCTCTTTCAGTTGCGTTCCGAACCCTATGCCACCTGATGCTTTTTTTCTTCTAATCTGTTTCTCTAGTTCTGTGAATGCACCTCCAACTATAAAAAGAATGTTGGATGTGTCTATGCTGATGGTTTGCTGATCGGGGTGTTTCCTGCCACCATGTGGCGGAACCCTACACTCTGTGCCCTCCACTATCTTTAATAAACCCTGCTGTACTCCCTCTCCTGATACATCTCTGGTCAGTGATGTGTTCTCACCTTTCCTACATATCTTGTCAATCTCGTCTATGAATATGATTCCTTTTTGTGTTTTTTCTATATCACCATCAGCGTTTGCGTATAGTTTCTGCACAACGTTCTCTACGTCTTCTCCCACGTAACCTGATTCGGTCAGCGTGGTCGCGTCTGCTATCGCAAAAGGAACGTCCAAATATTTTGCTATGGTTCTGGCCATGAGAGTTTTGCCTGCACCAGTGGCTCCAAGCACCATGACATTAGACTTGTCTAGATCGAACTCAATTGGTGGTTGAACTATTCTTTTGTAATGGTTTGCTACCGCTACTGACAACACAGTCTTTGCGGCGTCCTGTCCTATGACATATTGATCAAGGTGTTCCTTTATAGACACAGGATTTAGTATGCTCTTGTCACCCGAGTATAGTTTTTCCTTACGAGCCTTGACTATGTCCTCATCTAGTATCTCAACGCACAGTTTTACACATTCATTACATATGGATGTCTTCTTGGCACCCACTATCATTTTGGTAACGTCTTTACGGCTTTTGCTACAAAATGAGCATATCAATGCTTCTTCTGTCATCAGTCCTTCCTTTCTTCGTTGATCTTCTGGAATGTTTGTTCAACTGTTTGCTCCGCAGAAATATAATAAGTTTTTGATTCAGGAATCAATTCCTCTATCCATAATGGCGCTTTGTCCTTTTCCATTATCACATATTTTGATTTAGATATTGCTTGTTTTAGCCAACCGTTGTTACCCACAGTATCATAAATGAATACAGTGCAATTATCATTTGGAAACACTTTGTTTAGTTGTGTTGCAAAATGATTCTTTTCTTTTTCCTTTAAATGTATCAGCGTAAAACTAATCTTCTCCGGATTAAGCATGGATGGTGGTGTCACTAGAGTAACCATACCCAGAGTGTCAAACATTTTTAAATTTAGTCCCATTTTATTAAACCTCGTTTTGATTCCTTATACCTATTATAACTTGTCTATCTTCTGGCGTCAAGTCTTCTAGCGTCATTTCGCCGGCATCAACCTTAGCCATTAGCTCTTCTATTCTCTGTTCCATTCTTGTATGATAGTCTTCCTCCGTTGTAATTTTGGTTTTAAGTTTTTTCCAATTGGTAGTATTGTTCTGTTCTTCGTTCTGTACATATTCTTCGACATCTTCGAAGTTACCGTGTTCTTTGTGGAAGTTATTGAGTAATTCAGCTCTTTGCCAATTACTCAGGCTTGGCTTTGGGGGCCTCACCTCAGTTTCAGGTTCAATGACTTCTGTAAGGTCCGGCTTTATTCTTTCTTGTATGGGTGTTTGCACACTTTCAGCCTCTGGCATCTTAAGTGCTTCTTCTACTGTAACTTTTGGTTTAACAACTTTCCCAGGTCGGAATCCTTGGATGTCAAGTTCTTCGTATTCTTTTTTGTTCAATTCAGGAGTTTCTTCATCCTCTTCTCTAGCTTGCCTTTGGATCTCTTGTAGGGCTTTGTGTTCTTCTTCTTCTCTTTGTTTGAATTTTTCTATTTGTTCAACTGCATCCACTTCAGGCTTTGGAGTATCCAAGTCAAACATCACCTCGTCTGGATCAAAACCGTCCTTAGTATTATCTACTACTATTTCTTTGTCTTCAGTTTTTTTTTTACCTACAAGATCTATGTGTGGGATTGTTGCATCTTCTTCCTGTATAATCTCAACAGGTTTGTCTTCTGTCTTAGGCAACTTGGTATTGAATGCCTCTAGTTTTTCTTTCCAATTTTTCAATGTTTCTGTGGCCTCTTCCATCTTTGCCGCCGCAGATGATTTATCCATCATCTCGTTCCATTTGAGAGTGACATCTTCTTCATCTGGCTTTTCGAGATCGATAACCTCCTGTGGCTTGGGTGCCTCTGGTGGGAATCTCCTCATCAACCTCTGGTTGGCCGCAATCAACAACAAAACTGCTAAAGGGTCAAACACCACGATTAGAAGCAAAATAACCCACCTTACAGCCTTGCTAGTTTCAACTTGATCAGTTATACCCCAATCGACTGCCAGCGCCGCTATGTACTTCACAGGGCCAATTTCTGCTTCCAGTGTCAGCATTTCTTTTTCCAGTGGTTGTTTCTCCACAATGAATAAATCTATGTTGCCCTGCGAATCAAATATCTTCTTCTCTGCAACTTCTATCTCTTTTGTAAACTGTCCCTTGTTGTCTTGTGAACCAGACCGCATATTTGCTATGATCTCTTGTGCTTTGGCGATCTCCTGTTTGTGGTCTGTTTTAAGTTCTGCTATCCTTTCCTGTGCTTCTACGACCTTTTGGGCAATCTGTTTACGTTCTTGTTTCTGAGATGCCTTCAGTTCAGCGGCCGCCTTTTCTTCATTAAAGAATGATTTGTTCGATGTCAGTATGTCACTGACATTTTTGTCTAAAGTTTTTAGTCTGTCATTGAGGTCTTTGACTGTGTTGGTCTCGACCGTAAGTAGTGTTTTTAATTTTTCGTTGGCATCTGCAATGATCGACTGTTGTACTTCGATGTCACCGGACGCTGTCCCTGTGTCTCTGCTAATGGCTTTCTCTGCTCTATTGATTATTAATGTCTGTCTTTCAATGGACATTTTTTCACTTTCGATCTTGTCCTCTAGAATATTGATACGCTGTATTAATGTGTCCGATGCAAGGTTCTGTTCTAGGTGTGCTTTAGACAAAAATCCAAAAATACCCATACTTGTTATTAAACTTAATATTATAACGGCAGTCGTGAGATAGGTCTTCAGCATGAAAGGTGTGAACTTCCAGTTCCTGTACAACCATGAGGCCGTGATTAGTTTTCCTACTTCTAGAACACCGCCCATTATAACCACAGGCACAAAAGCACCAGGGAATATGGTCGCTAGTCCAATTACGGAATAGAATATTGCAACGCCAGAAATTGACAGTGCAGATAGTAATGTAAGTATCGCGATAAACATTTATAAACGTTATTTACTATAACAGATAGGCTATTATAATGCTATTGAACTTTTGGTAAATAGTAATATGGCAACGGTCACTTTACATTCTACACAAACAACTTTAAACAAACCAATTACACCGCACTCACCAAACGGGATTGCACACTCCGTATCTGATATTACCGGCACAGACGGACTAAGAGTGAATATCAAATCCGAAAGGGCAAAATTTAAATTAGATTACAGTGCATGGGTAACTGCTTGGAAAACAAATTTTTTAGCTGGAAACTCCGATGGTTTTGCTGATGATACTGCGGCCTCTGAGGCCTACAACGGCACATTTGTCTCTGTAGATGGCTCCACAAACGTAAACGTAGATTACGCAGACGAATAGCCCAAATAATTAGAACTTTAATATCTAACTTTTATTAAAAAAAATAATGATTATTACTCTGCTGAGTATGATAATGCGTTGTCTGTTGGTGTTTCTGCGTCAACGTTTGATCTGAATCCAGCCACTTCTGCAACTGTTATAGAATCCATTATCTCGTCTTGGCTGACTAATAAAACTGGGCCAACTTCAACTTCTACGTCTTGTATCTGGCCTGTGCCTGATGTTGGATTGAAAACACTCATCTTCTCTTTTCTAGTTCCGTACAGTGCTTCTGCGATCTTGTCTTTGATGTATAGAACTTTGGTTGTTGTAGTAGTTGAATCATCTGGTGCAGTACCTGTTGTTGGAACAAAGTCATCATTCTCGAAGACTATGCCAAAGTTTATGTCTGTGATCGGTGAGTCACCTTGTGTGTTTGCATATGTTGTTACCATGTTGATAATTCTGCAGTTCGATCTAATTTGAAGATTCTGAAGCATCATTCTGTATCTTAACTGACCTCTTGAAACCAATAATGATTGAGCCAAGGTAGTTGGCTTTGTAGCAAAGTCATTCGCCGCACATGGAGATAATCTACCACCGTTTATTGTTTCCGTGTCTAAGAAGCCACTCTGTGCTATGTCTACTGTGTAGTATGCACCCTGCATTCCTGCGTTTGGATCATTTCTTTCGTGTCTTGGTTGAACTGTTGCCATTTGTAAATTCCTGTGTTATAAACTTATTTATACTGATTATTTATAAAATGACCAACTAGGAGTGCCTATATATTTGCAGGCATTGTTGGTCATGTGGCGTTCTTTGCCGTTTACTTTGATGTATGCTTGGTATGTACGGCAGTAACCGCCCGATATCGGATATGAATGTATTACACGCACCTTACCAGCGGCAAGACGCTTCTTGCTGTACCAACTAACAATTTTGCCGTTCTGTGTGCTTGTAAGTGCGAAGAACACCGCTGATTCGTGCATCTTCTTCTCTGTTCTGTTAAGTGAAAACCTTAGGAATTGTGTACGCCTAAATAAAAACGCCGGCATACTATATTTAAGATCATCTCCCAACCACTGTGGTGGAGGCATGTCTCCAATGTGTCCTTTAGCATCTCCAGGTGTTTTGTTATCTGCCAAAGCTGGTGTCGTAAGCAGTAGGCTAATCAATACTGTGATAACCTTGAACAATTTCATATTCTCCATCCATTTTATGACAGGCTATCTGTCTTTGTGTTATCACTACTTCTCCTACAGGCATGTCCCACGTGTACATCTCGCAGGCGTCTGCAATGCCCATGTCGAACAAAAAGTCTGATGCCCCGTCGTTGCAAACCATTTTCTCCTCTGTGAGATTTTCTAGGACTTCGCCTTTCTCGTTGACAACTCTGATCTTAGTCACTTCCACATCACAATACTGATTGTTCCATGGACCACCTGCATCAGCAGTAGTTGACCATATTACTATGCCCAGAGCCAAGAACAATAGGGCTATGATATAATAAATTTTCCTCATGCCTCTAGTTTAATATCTTCTCGGCTTGTTTATTGATGCTGTCTGTATCGATCAATGCCAATCTTCTTTTGTTCACTAGGTTAATGATCTCCTCTACTTCCTTCTTGCTCAATTCGATCATTATGTAAACCCTGTATGATTTAGTCTTTGTTAGATACATTTCTTGTTTAGTAACCTCATATCCTCTTGCTAGGGTATCCTCGATCACGTTAACAATAACATCCTGAGATCCTGCTGTCACATTTAGATCTTCGTTGGTGCCTGCTTCATTTTTAGAGATAGTGGTTCGGTTGTTCATCTCACCATTGATCCTATCAACTAGTTTAGCCTTGGCCAAAAGTGTAGCCTTCTTAACAGCCAACTCCATGTCTGGAGAAACTGCCGTGGCCGCCTCTTGATACTTGAACATAGTTTCATGCTTGTAATCAACATACCATTTAGGTGTCTTGTTAATCACTCCACTTTTGTTCATGTCTGGCTTAATCTTGTACGTCGAGCATTGTGCCAACATAAGGCCTGCCACCAACATCAAGATTACTTTAGTCATGTTCTTCATTTGTTTCCTTATTTGTTAAATTTTGCAATCATCTCTGATAGTGATTCGGTCACTGCCGCAACATTAAAGTCGTTGCTGAACTGTGCCCAACCATCACCTATCATCGGATATACCGCAAGGAAGATTGCAAATAGTATTATTAGTCTAATCATAAAACAATTATAGCATAATTTCCAAATACGTCAACCAGGGTTGATCTTACTAGAATAGTTGATTTAATTGACTTTTTTGTTATGAAATCCAATTGTATACACCCCTTACTGCCAGGAGTAGGTACATTAGTTCCATTAATGCTCTCGGTGTGTCCTTATCCTTGATGCCCATCCATATCCAGATGCTACAAGATATCAGTGCGACTGTCCATCCAATCCATTGCACATCAGGATTACCACCACTCAGTGTGAATGCACTAACCATAGCTAGAATAAATCCTAGCCATCTCCATCCGTCGATCTTTTGATAATATCTGATCTTCATTATTTGTTGCCTTTCATCAAAGTAATTTCTTTTGCACCTTCTTCGTCCCACACAGGAACAAGGTTACTCTTGTGCATAAGACCTATGCCAAGTAATTTTCTTTCACCTGAATAAGCCTGTGGTTGTGCTTTTCTACCACCAGCAACAGGAATTTTGTCGCCTGTCTTCGGATGGTTAGGATCTGGTTGGTACTCGGGTATGTCGTACCCTTTAAATTTCTTTGCTTTCTGCTTTAGTGTGTAGTTGTCAAGTCCTTGTGCCTGCAACCATTCCTCATGGTTGGCCTGGGCCTGTCTGTTTCTTCGAGAGTTCTCAATCTTATGCTTGATACGTTTAGGCAGTTTCATTTGTATGAATCCCATGTTTTATTATACTGTTAAGGTAATTTATTGTCAACTATGGTCTGTAAGATAATTTTTTGGTAATCTGGATTGGTGCTCCAGGCAGTCATACCTGATAGTAAAGAACGATAGTTCCATTTACCATCTTCCAGTTGCGTTGCTCTGGCCTCTCTGAACTTCTCGTATGCAGGATGTGTATTAAGGATTTTAATCATGTCCTTGATAGATTCACATTTTGTTTTATACTTCTTAACTCCCCAACTGGCATTTGGATTCCCCAATGCTTTCATGTGTGGGACAGTATCTAAACTCCATGTCCTCACACCAAAGAGTGCATTACCTTCCGTGGCAAACCTGCTTTTACCCCACGCACTCTCTATACCCGCCATTGCTATAATAATACTGATCGGCACCCTTTTATCTTTATCTGTGGTCCAATTTAGATATGAAACACACGTGGATGTTGCATTAATGAAAGAAACTTTGTCTGAGAACTCAAACTCTGGTTCTTTCAAACCAAGTTCTTCAATTATCTTCATTTCTTTCTTATGGAACTCTTCCTGGATTTGTTGCACTGTGTAATCGTTTGGATTGAATGTACCGGCAACCCAGGCACCTGCGATCACGAATGCAACCGCTATACAGAAGTATATGAATCTTTTAAGATATCTTTTAACCATTGTAATTAGTTAGTGGGCCGAGATTTTTATGCATATGGCCTTGTTGGCACTATGGGGTACTCGAACCCACTAATCAATATTATACTGCAACTTTCTGTTCTGTTGCTGGTTCTGTTGTCTCCGCTTCGTACTTGGCTTTGTACTCTGCTTCTGCATTTCTCATAGCATTGTTCCAATCTGCTTTACTTAAACCAGTGAACCTTGTTATGATACCGTCACTCATGATCTTGAACGAACCACATAACTTGTGGGAACTGTCTTCTGCGATCTTGTGAACTACGCCTGTTGCCTTACCATCAGCATTCTCTCTGCCCATGATGTACATGTAGTTTCCTGATCTGCCTCTCCACTTGTTATTGGTCTGTGTATCTTCTTGGCATCTAGATCTAATCTGATCTAAAACCAAACTTGCTTTTGCTGAACATTTATACATTGTCTTCTCTCCTTTGTTACCATTATTATAACAGCTTTTGGTATTACGTCAACCTGGTATAACCATTGGTTTTATTAGGTTATTTTAGATTGGCAAGTATTCTAGCCTCTTTTTGGGCCGATAATCTTTTCTCTTCTTCGATATCTTCTGGGGATTTTTGTTTTTCAGGTTCAAGTTTTTCCGGTGCTTCAATTGGAAGTCCTGTATTGTCAAACCATCTCCCATCTGCAGTTGTGGTGCATGTACTGAAGAAGTTCTTCTTCTCGCCTGTAATAGTATCTTTCCTAATAATCAATCTTCTTTTTTTATACAATTTACCCGTGTAGGTAGAACCATCCTTTTGTAACAAGTGATCCTCATACAATGAGCCATAGACCCTATCAATCATTATGTATTCATCACCATCTTGGTCTTTCTTACGTTTGGCCTTTTCATATCTAGCAGGCAATTTTTGTAAAGTGTTAGTGTAGTATCGATTGGTATAAGAATGATACTTCTGTTCGGCAAAGGTTTTAGGCGACGAATCTGTAATTTTACCCAATCCTTCTAGTAATTTTTTTGTTTTCTCGCTTGGCATAATGAATTAGCTATCCACCAGTCCGTTATTGACTCCAACCTCGCCCTTCTATCAGGCTATTCTATACATCATCGACATAAAGTGTCTCCTATGTTTAGTTTGCAAATGAGAATTGGTACCTTACCAGCTCTGGTGGATTTGCTGTCTTAATTATACACAGATCCTAGGATAAGTCAACCACACCCAACATCTTGAAGTGATCTTGTATGGTGTAACTGTCTAGTTCGACCGTGTTGCCACGTACATCTTTAATAACTTTAGAGTAGCCTGCCAACTTGTATCTTCGGAACGGATATTGCCAGTTACCTGATTGTTGCCAATCACCTTCGAGTATGTGCTTATCCGCATCATCTATCAAACACAATGGCATCTGTAGCACAAGTTCAGCTGATATCTTGTCATGTAGATATGCTGTCACTATCTTGTTCTGTGGTATCACGTGTTCTAGGTGTTGCTTACCTTCCATGTCCTGTGCTTTATAATGGTATCCCATTGGTGCCAATTGTTTCTGCATGGATCTTATGTACAGCACCAACGATGTCTTTATGTGTTTTTTTGTGGCCTGGCTCCACTTGTCATTGAACAGGTCTGCCTTCATTTTATCAATATAGTTTGCAAGTTCTTTCAACCCGGGTCTATCTTTGGCCTTGAAGTTTATCTCAGGCAGGTTAGTAAGGCTTTGGAAGTCTATCATTAAATTCCTCTTCTGTGATCATTTCGAGTTCAACCGCATCGGCACCATCTTTGTAGTGTTGCTGAACTTCTTTAAGCACGTCCTTCCAGGGTAGGCCGTATCCGTATTCTTCTGACTCCTCGAAAAAGTTTATGGAGTCAGGCACTGCCTTGGTTACAGTGCAAATGTAATAACAAAGTTTACTTGACATACTTGTTAAAGGCAGTTTGTGCCTCCGACTCATTGGCAACATCGCCATCCTCAAGTTTCAGAGTGACATTTGGCATATAACTTGGTTCAAAAGTGCCATCTTCTATTAGGTAAACTTCTCTTAACAAATGTCCCATTGCCACTGGTGCGTCCCAACCCACGCCGTTTGCATGTTGCCATTGCTTTTTAGTGGCAGTGTGTATGAGTGTTGCACTAGGACAAACTTTCTTAGCTGTTTCGAGCATCTTAGTCATCCAATCAAGTGGTAGTCTTTTAAGACGTTTGGCTTCCGCACCCATTTGATACTGTTTCATGAGTCCTATGAAAAGTCCTTGGTTGATCTCTCCACCCTCTTCATCACCAAAAACGGATTTGATTGCCTGCAAGGCATCTCGTAGTCCCTGTTCACCGGCC
>VMHT01204713.1_pt1 | contig 41125 bp, 31 predicted proteins | sample 4693611 | NCBI WGS metagenome assembly VMHT01 (sample SAMN12280063, study PRJNA550983) | marine metagenome | isolation source: seawater sampled from same location over 5 years 0.02-0.2 micron viral filtrate | place: USA: collected off the coast of southern California halfway between the port... ...
ATTGGTAGATCTAGTCCAATCGCCACCTATTAATCTAATTCTATGTTGTAAGTCTAAGTGATTATCAAATGTATCACATACTACAGTCATTGTACCACTGGCATCGTCAGTAGTATGATAAATTAAAGGATTAAGTTCTTTGCAAATTGCTTCTACTACTTCGTCAATAGCATCATCTTCTGCTCTCAGATCAACTGCTGTACCGTTTGCAATTTTTACTAAAATTTTAAAAGCGAATACAGCGCCATTGCTGAAAACATTTCCTGCTGTTGATAGTCCTGATCCGTTTACTCTTGTTACTGCTACCATTTATCTTTCCTTATTAACTACAACCGCAGCTTGAACACGCCATTAATTCTTTTTTACCTGGTGCGCCGCACTTTGGACAGTCTTTTGTTTGGCCGCCTTCGTCAGTACCTTTTTTCTTAAACTGTGGAGGTACTTCGCCTTTTTTAGGCTTGCTACCTTTTTTGCCTTTAGCAAGATCGTTTGGACCTTTGCCGTCTTCTGCATAATCAGGAATACCATTCTTATTTGCGTCTGGTTTTTTCTTTTCAGCAAGTGCTGCCATTAGTGTTGCTTTGATTGCTTCAACAGCCATTGGGTTATCGCCATCTTGTGTAGCGGCGTATGCTTTCTTCTTACGATTTAAATCATTGCCATCTGGAATAGCATCGCTCATATCGCCGTACTGTGGATCAGGTTCGTTTGCATATTCTTCAAGATCGTCTTCTGTAGCAAGTTCTTCATCAGTTAATGAATCGCCTGCTGCTGCACCTGTCAATGCTCCTAGTGGTCCGCCTAGAGCCATTCCTAAAGCGCCGCCTCCAATAGCACCTAACGTTCCTGCTTTTAAATCTGTATCATCTGGATTATCATCATCGCCTGGAATTTCTGGATCATCATCCATTGCTGAACGGAACTTTTCCATATCGCCACGCATACCTAAACTTGGAGCACCAACTGGTTCTGCTGCTGACATGCCTGCGTTTTTCATCATATCAATAAGGTCAGCTACATGATCTTTACCACTAGCATTAATGCTTACATTCATTGACACTGGTTGTCCTGCATCTGCACCTGGCATCGCAGTTGGCATAGGATCTTCAGTCATTCCACATTCTTCAATGTGATCCATTGATTCAATTAATTTTTTCATATTCATAATATCAGCCTCCTACAACTGCTTTAGTGTTTTCTGCATCGCCAATATCCGACGACTCTCCAACTGGTGCGCCTTCTGCACCACTGTGTTCGTTTTCTTTGCGAGCAATTTCTAATTCTTTAAGTAAGTCCATTACGCGACTACCTGCTACTGAATCTTGTGCGCTTTCGCCGCCCATATCTTCTTTGCCTAGCATTGCTTCATATGGAGTATCATCTTTAGTTTCTTGATACTCTTCTCTTGGGTCATTTGCATTACGTACAATAATATACGATTGATCAAGTCCACAACAACGTGCTATGTATTCTTGTAGCACTTGACTAGTAGTTGGATATTCAACTTCTGCTTCGAAGTAAGTAACTTCTGTGTTTTGTAACTGTGGAAAATCTAAAGGACGTTCTTGGATTGGTGTTTTCTTACCTGGAGTAATATTTACAACACTGTATTTCTTAAGGCAAGTTTCCATTTTTTCTACACACTCGGGTGTACAATCTGGTCCAGCAATACCAATTTTAAATTCGTATGTCTTTTTTGATTCAGTTAGTATTTCTTTAAATGATCTCATTGCGCAATGATCCTGTTCTATATGTATTATTTATCTTTATCAAGACCTTTTAACTTCTCTAATAGACTGTTCCTATCAGTAACTACGTAACCTTCTCCGTTTACCATTTCGCCGTCTATTTTAGAATTGTCTTTATCTAACTTTTCTTTTTTAAGTTGTAAGTCTACCATTTTTAATTTTTTGTCTAATTTAGCAATTTTAGCATCAAGTCCTGTTTTAAGAAAAGTGCCAGCTACTTCAAACACTCTACCACTATAGCGTTGTTCAACATTCATACCTAAATCCATTAAGTCTTCATATGCTGTCATAGCTTTATCTGCAACTTCATTAAGTTCTTTATCAGCCATTTCGCCTAGGCCTTTTACTTGCGGAAGTGCTGAACTAATTTTATCAAACTCTGCAATGTCACGCATAGTTTTATTAGTTTCTTCTATTTGATATTTTTGTTGTTCTTCTTCTTGGGCTTCTGCTTCTTGTATAATTTCTTTTGCGTCAGGTAAGTTAAGAAGATCTTCTAATTTTTTTGTCATGCGTCCAGTCCATTATATGCTACTATTATTTATCGTCTACGTCCGTTATGAAAAATATCTTGTTCAGTAACAATACGGAAATATACACCTTTTTGTTTACACCAGGCTCTAGCTGCTTCCCACTTTGCTTGATTAACAACATAATGTGCTTGATTATGTTTAGATCTTCCTAACTTTTCTTTTACTGCTTGACTACTAGGTTTAACTTCAACTAGTTCAACACGTTGTTTTCCATTCTTATCAGCATATACAATAAAAAAGTCTGGCACATATATAGTTTGTTTACCAGTAAATGGGTTTCTGTAAGGGATACGTATTGATTCACTAGCCCATTGACTAACACTAGGATGTTCGTCACAAAACTTCATGAAGGTAAACTCCCAACCTGATCTATACGTTGGTGTTTTATTACCCATATATTTTTTAGGATTTTTTAGAGTGAATTTGCCTTGTGCAAAATGTGCCATATCATATTACAACATTTCTTTGATCAAACAAATCTAAGTCTATTTCTTTTTTTGCAAATCCAATTGCACTAGTTTTAGATCTATTTATATTTAAAATTTGTGCAACAATAACACTTAGTTGCACATCGGTTACTCCTGTCAATGTATCTAATAATTGCTGAACATTTAAGTTATCTATTTTTGCTTGTTGTAATATAACACTTGCGGTGTTTATTGCTGCTACTTTATCAAAACCTCTTTTTAAGAAATAACCAATAGTTGCATCTATTTCTTCAGGATTATATGAAATGTCAGTCTCAAAGAAGTTTTTATAGTATTCCGTAGTTGGCTCTGTAGATATTGTTCTTGAATCTGAAGTGGATGTACTTTTAGTTCTACTCATTTTGTGTTATCCTGTAACTGTAATTAATGCATTTGATACTAATTGTATCACTTTGATATTTTCGGACCTAGCTAAGTCTATTACATTTTTTTCAATTGCAAGTGCTTGGGCTGCTGTACTATTATTGTATGTACTCATTGTAATGCCAGGCAATACTCCGGAGTTAAGTACTGGGGCAATAAGTTGTGACATTTGAGCAGGGTTTGACAGTGCTGCTACTACTTCTGCTGATGATAAAATAGGTAGATCTCTTGCAATTGGTTGATTAGCTGATGTTACATTTGATTGGCCGTCAACCGTTGGAATATTATTGCTACCCGGTGCTACACTAGCACCTGCTGCAGCCTCTGCAACAGATCGCGATTGACCGGCTATTACTGTATTAGCTACTGTTCCAAGAAGACTGCCAACTAAGGCGCCGCCTGCAGCTTGAACAAGTTTACTACTACTGTTGCCAAACAATTTGTCTGTAATTGTATTAGTAGCGAGCCCTATAAGTGAAGGAATAAGTCCGTTGCCGCCTTCACCAATAAATCCTTGATCTATTATACCCAACGGACTAGGTTCTGCATCATAGCCAACGTCTGCGTCACCAAAGCCTACAGGAGGATTTTGACTTACTTTTCCTTTAGTATATAGTACTCCTTCGTAAGCAACAATCATTGATGCTTCGTTAAATCCTCCATCGGTACTATCTACACCTCCGTGGTCCCATGCCGATAGTAACGGATTTACTAAAGTATATGCAAACCATTCTCGTCTTGCTAATTGGTATATTGTTATGTAACTAAAAAATGGAGTTCTTTTTTTGTTGTTTAAACCGTAGTTTGGTACATCGCCAAAATATTTGTCTCTTGGCAAGTATGCTGCTTGAGAACCAGTTGCAGATCTATTACCATCTGCAAAGTAGTATTTGTAATATTCTTCAAGCATTGATCGGACTGCACCTAGATTATCATCATGCAATGTCATTCTAACGTCTTGATAATCTAATCTTGTTTGAATATTTTTCTTTCTATTGTACTGTTGTTTATTTTCTACACTTGCTCTAAAACTAGGCAAGTCTGTTGATTTCACAAGTATACCTAGTTCTTTCTGGAACTGAAAAGAATTAGAAGTTGCATTATTTCCAACCTCTGGATTTGGTTGAAATACCACATGGTACATATACTTTTGTTTGGGTGCAAAAGTAAAATTATTTTGGGTATAAATCTGATGTGCATGCCTAGCATCACGCAGGTGTGTACCAGCAGTTAAATTAAACATGAATTGATCTTTGATGCTCATACTAATATTTATCCTTAACTATTATATGCGCATATAAAGAAAAGCGAAGATTGATAGCAATCAACCTCCGCTTTTTGTAACGCCAATCTTTGAAGCTAGTTAGCCGGGGGCTGTTGTTCCGCCAATACTTCCAGCTGTGGCTCTTGCAATAGACTCGCCAATACCTGAAATATCATCGCCGCCAAATTGTATCGCATTATCATAACGGATAGTTAATGATGTAGTTACTGCGTCACTTGTAGCATATGCCAATGTATTGTAGTTTGCTGATTCAATATAGCACCCTACTAGTTGGAATCTGTCGATTACGTTAGCTCCGTCTACGCCGTTGCCGCCGTCTAAGATTTCAATTCTAGTTTGGAATTTATATGTTCCACTTGATATAGCACTTTGTTGTTCAAAGAAATCAAACTGTCTTTGTAGTTGCTGACCAATAATTTTTTGTACATTATTATTAGCATCTTCACGCAATGTAAGTGTAATTGGTTCCCATGTATGCTTACCTGCAAGATATGTTCTTGAGTTATAAGCATCGATTGTCATTTGTTCAAAAGATAAGTTAGGACGGGTTACGTCTACTACTTGTCTTGAAATTTCTCTTGTTCCGTCAGCACCGCCTGTAGTACCGAAACTATCAAGTAATACTCTAAAACGATACTGTAACTTAGGCATCAATAAAGATGAATTAGATCCAGAACCTTCTGTAGGTATACTAATGTTTTGTAGTGTTGTGATTGGCATTTTTTATAATCTCCTGTTACACATGTATTTATGCTATTTTGGGTGGAGTATTTCATCCACCCATTAAGTGCGCATATTAACCTAGTGCAGCAATCTCCCCAGTATTCTTAAGTCTTAGCGGAATGTAAATAAATTCAATCGCCTTAACTGGTTCAATAGCTACGTCTAAGTAAAGCTCATTACGATCAATTCTAGCTGCTGTATTATTAGATTCGTCACATACAACTAAGAAATCATATAATGCACGTAGTGCTACTAATTCTAATAACAATGCATCTGCTGATGCTTTAATTTGATCACGTGTAATCTTGTCATTTGGTTCAAACAAGTATGGTTTTGCCAATAATTCAAGCTGTCCACGTAAGTAAACAGTTAAACGTGCTACGTTAACTCTATCCAATGCACTTGCGTTTCTTGCACGAGTCTTTTGCCCAAATACTACTAATCCTGCACCACTTAAGAATGTAATTGGATTAATCTTATTTGAATATAGTGTATCACGCTGTCCTGTGTTTAGTGCTACTGAAACAAACTCTCCTTCGTTATTAATATAACCCGAGCTTGTTGCGTTGCTTACGCCGCCTCGTCTTGTACCTGCTGGAGCAAACCAGGGGAACGCAACTTGGTCGTTAAGTATAATAGTACGTAGTGCCATATGACTTGGAGGAACAACAATGTTGTTACCAAAGTTGTCACTTGTAAAGCCTGCACCGTAATACATAGCCATATACTCGTCAAAGCTCACTGCACCATTGTCGTTATCTTCAACAGCAAGTTTAACGTTTGATGCCCATTCATTTAATGAAGTTGCATCTGGTGTTAAACGGAATGGTGTGTCACCAACTACAAACGATGTTAAACGTCTATCTGTGTTTAGTGTAACCATTTCACCAATTAGTTCAGGATAACCTGGCGCTGCCATTAAGTTAAACTGACGTGATTCTTCGTCACGTATTTCTTGGTTACTGTTTACTAGTGCTTGTAACGCTTGTACAACACTCTTGCGTTGTGCATGACGACCAAATGTTCCTGAACCGTCTTCATTATTGCCTGAGTCTGTTACCCAACGATGTGGATAGTAACTAGTTGTACTTAGGTCTCCGTAACGTCCGTTAGTTCCGTTAGTATCTACGTAGTTACGCTCAAAACGCTTAACATTGAAGCCACTTCTACGTGTGTTCCATAACAACATACCTTTTGGATATAATGCTGGGTCTGGAGCATCTGGATCTAAGTAATCACTAGTAAGCATTTCTGAAATAGTAGCATCTGGAGCTGCTAGTGTTGTGCCACCGCTGTCGCCATAACGTGCATCAGCGAACAAAATACCTTCTTCAGTAGTTTGGTCTGTATTGTTAACTAAAATCCAACCATTTGCTCCTGTTGCAGCAATAGTTGCATTATATTTGTAAATTACCGGATAGTCTTCTACGCTTGATGTGCTAACCCAAATATCACCTGTTACTAGTGCTGACAAATTAGCTTGTGTAGTTGGCTCAGTTGCTGAAACAATCGGTCCTTCTATATCTGTACCACTGTAAGGGCTTGCAATTGAGCTTTCGCCGGCCGCTCCGTCATATGCTAAACCTACCCAAGTCTCACCATTGTGTACCATCATGTCAACTTCGTCGACAATTGAATTATACCATAGTGCGCCCTGTGCTGTTAAGCTCAATGGTGCGTTATTTGAAGCTGAATATACAAGTGGTTCCCAATTTGACGCTACAAACTGCTTTGGTGATGTAGCTGCTGTTGTGCCTGGAGCAAAATACAAGTTAGTTGTTCCGCCAGCACTTGCACTAAAGCCAAATAGTGCTAAACCACCGTCAGTATCAACTAAGTCAATTTCACCGCCTAGTTTGTGTGAAATCTGTACTCGATTTTGTGCATCAACTACAGCAATAACATTCGTTAATCCTGCTGCGTTAATTTGACCAGCTAATGTATCTGCATCAGCAATGTCAGCAGCAGTTGTAACGCTTACTGTAACTGGGCTTGCTTTACTGGCTGTTGCCGCTGTTGTTTCTGCTACAGTAAATGTATATGTAGCTGCTGTAACACCTGTTGACGAAACTCTAGCACTGGTAATTATTGTTGCTCCAATTGTACTTCTACGGAATACTTTAAAGTCAGCAAGTGGCGTTGTTGTTCCTCTAACATTAACGTCTGCATATAATGCATCGACATTAATATTTAAGCCGCCGCCAGTTGGATCTAAACTGTAAATTGCTTGCTGAGGTGTATTAAAAATTGGTGCTGAAACTTTATTCCAAACACTAGCTGCTGCTGAATATTTTTTAATGTTAATATTTGCGCCGCCATTTGGTTGTGTAGTTTTAATCCAAACACTGCCTGTTGGTGCAGGTGATGTGTCTGAAGACTTAAATTCAGGTACACTTGTATGTGGAGCAATTTGCACTCTTGGTGCAGAGTATGTTCCAGCTGTTAAACCTAAGTTTGCTACTAGTGTTCCGCTGCCTTCTGCAATACTAACTGTTCCTGTAGCTGTAGTGCCCGAACCGCCTTCATCATCAATTGCTGTAGCATCTACATAAATTTTAATTCTACTATCAACTAGTGCAGCATTTACGCCTGTTACTGCTGCTGCATTAATTGCTGCAACTACATCAGTAAATGTTGTGCCGCCAGCAACGACTGAAACACCATTTAGTACAATTGTATGTGTAGCATCAACTGTTGCTGGAGCATTTGAACCTGTTGCTGCTGGATAACTATCTGCCCATTCGTTACTTCCAAGTAGAACCCATTTGCCTGCATTTGCTGTTCTTGTTGCTTGTGATGCACCGTAACCTGGTGACTTATAAAATACTCTATTATCATTGCTTGAATGATCAATAGCATAGTTGCCGATAGCACCAATTGACTCTTTAGGCATATCACTATCATCTAAGTCATCACTTGATGTAATAGCAATGTGTGATGCACCAGTAAATGCTTGTCCGCCTACAGTTGTTATTGCATCGCCGTTCCATTCTAAAATACCAAACTCACTTGCAAGAGTGTCTAACCACCATGCGCCATTTGCAGGTGCTCCACCCGGTGCTGATGCACTTGCTTCTAGTTCAGCTAAGTCAATGTCTGCTCTTACTACATAAGCACGATTTGAAACGCCTAATGCAGAATAAGCAGCTTGCAAGCCATATTCGTTAAGCTCTCCGCCGTGGACCATATTACCTGATGTGTCACTATAAAATAATGGGTCGCCAAATGTTTCACCAAGCTCTCGCTGACTGGTGAGTAAGTAAGGTTGACCAGCGTTTGCTTTAGTTGTACCTACCGCTGTTCCTGCGCCGCTGCTTGAAAGTTTGTTACTAGCAGTTGCTACAAAAATCATAGGTACAGTTCCGCCAGCTGCTGGGGTGTAGAACGATTCGTCAATTACGTTGACTTCTACGCCTGGTGATACTAATGCCATGTTATTTCTCCTGTTGGAATTATTAGTTGTTCTATATGTATATTTACCATTTAATTAATAAATCACCTATAATAGACACCTAAAAAAGGGGTAGAAAAGGTGAGCTAAATACAATATGAGACCTTTATGTGTTTGTGGACAACGGCCTGCTGCTATTAATTATAAAAAAGACGGCAGAACGTACTACCGTAAAAAGTGCGAATCGTGCTTGCGTAATGGTGTTGGCCACGGTATACCTATGTGGCAACAAAAAGGATATGTGAAAAAAGATATATGTGAAAAGTGTGGTTTTAAATCAAAACATTCTGAACAGTTTAATGTGTTTCATGTAGACGGCGATTTAAATAATTGTCGTCCTAATAATTTAAAAACTATTTGTGCTAACTGTCAACGAACACTTCAGAAAGAAGGTATTCGCTGGCGGCAGGGAGATTTAACCCCTGATTTTTAAATACTGTTTGCATTAGAACATGTACATTCTTTTTTAGTCGCTGTAAGTCGCCGTTGTTATCAATAGTATAATTACACATCCATTGCTCAATGCTCATTGAGTCTTTTGATTCAGGAGGTAAATGATCTGATCTATCTACCCAAATAGCGTAGTCAAATATTTCTTCATTTTGCATTGCAAAGAATTCACGCTTGTTACGTAGACCACAGTAGATATCATGTTCGGAGAATAAGTTACGTCCCAATCTTGCTAAGTCATCACTACAATAGTTATGTATCATATTATACCATTCGGTGCGACGATTGTGCCTATCAGTATAGCACTCTTCCTCATCAGCGTATCCGTACTTGTCTTTTAGATCATCAAAGATAAACAATTGTGAACAAAATTTTGAACTAGACTGAAATGTATATCCGTATTGTTCAAGCAGTTCACAAACAGTATCTTTGCCATGACGACCGTGGCCAACAACAAGTAATTTAGGTAACATACAATTCTCCTTAAAGTATACTATGTAGTATAACTTAATTTTAAGGGTTTGTCAAGTGTTTTTAGCCAATAGTAAAGCCGTAGCCAACGCCGCCGGATACTTGTAAAGTTAGTTCAGCATCAAGTTTATCCATTTCTTGTTGAGCCTCTGCTTTGAGCGCATCGCCGTTTAGTGTTGAGCCGCCTTGAGGGCCTGCGATAGTAGCAAACTTTGAACGTGCTTCGCCTAGCATATACTTACAACTTGCAAGAGTATAGTCTTTAATCCATTGGCTTGCTAAATAATCTTCTAGTAGCTGACTATCTGGACGATAATTATAGCAATAAAGTAATAGTTCTTCTTCTGCTCTAGGACGCTGTAGTAGTGTAAGTTTTTTACTTGTAGTATTCCATTTAAATTCAATAAATGACCCAAACATTCTGCCTACTAGTTCTTGGTGTTGTGAAAACAAATCATATGTTGCTAGTCCGCCCATCTTAGAACCTGATAACAAATAAGTGTTTGTGTACGCTAGATTAAACGGCTCAAACATACTTCCGCCGTCACCGCCTCCCGAACGTGATCCAATACTTCTACGAAATAGTTTACGTACTTCTATAACTTCATTAGGTAATGTATATTCATTTTGATCTATAACTGTAGTTAAAAATATATAAGATTCTTCAACACTATTATCACTACGCTGCCTAAAACGACTTAGTGCTTTATTAAGTGCAGTTTGATAATGTATAGGATCAAGTTCAACATCAACCATCCCACCACCTAGGAACGTATTAACGTAATCAAATATTTCTTGTTTTTGTGTTGCTAAGTCTGCCATAGTTTGTCTCCACTAGTATTTATGCTAAATATACATATGCCAAGACTATCTCTATATAAACCCGAACGCGGCAATGATTATTACTTTTTGGATAAGCAAATCCAAGAAATGTTTACCATTGGCGGCACTGATATTAATATACACAAATATTTAGGACCCGACGCACCGGCAGAAGATGACCGGAGTGCTGTACAGCCAGAGTACGATGTAGTAAAAGAAACAAACATCCAAGACTTGTTATTTTTAGAAAACAGAGATCGTAAATACGATCCAGATGTTTATGAAATGCGCGGAATTTATAATGTACAAGATATTGATTTTGATCTATCACAATTTGGATTATTTTTAAGTAATGATACACTGTTTATGACTATACCGATTAACAGTAGTGTAAAGACATTAGGCAGAAAAATTATGAGTGGCGATGTAATTGAATTGCCGCATTTAAAAGACGAATATGCATTAAATGACTACGATGTTTCACTTAAACGGTTTTATGTTGTAGAGGATGTAAACAGAGCCGCAGAAGGATTTAGTCAAACATGGTATCCACATTTATATAGACTAAAATTAAAACAAATTTATGATGGACAAGAATATGCAGAAATACTTGATCTTCCTGTATCAGAAGATTCTGATACAACACTAAGAGATGTATTATCTACCTATGAAAAAGAAATGCAAATTAATAGTGCAGTAGTTGCACAAGCAGAAGCAGACGCTCCTAAAAGTGGTTTTGACACTAGTCATTATTATTCTATAGCAACCGACGATAACGGTAATGTTGCATTACAAACAGCAGACGAAACTGATTTAGATGCTAGTAATATCAATGTTACTTCCGACGAAATAGCTGACAGGCCGGAGCGTGAAGGCTATTCAGGATATCTTGTTAATTACGGTGACGGAACTGCTCCAAATGGTGCTCCATTTGGCTTTGGTATACAGTTTCCTAGAACTAATCAAAACGGTGATTATTATTTACGCACTGACTTTTTTCCTAATAGAATGTTTAGGTATGACGGTTTGCGTTGGATAAAAGTAGAAGACGGATTAAGAATGGACCTAAGTAACACACTAGAACGCAGAACTTATAAATCATCGTTTATTAATAATACTGCATCAAATACAATTGACGGCGAAGCAGTGCCTGAAAGACAGAGTTTGTCAAAAGCATTGCGTCCACGTAAGCCAGAGGCAGATAATTAATGCTACATTTTTATGACGGACAAATAAGAAGATATACTACACAGATGATGCGCATACTTAGTAACTTTCCAGTGAAAGATGGTAAGGGTACAATTAAAGACGTACCGGTTACTTACGGAGACTTAACTAGGCAAGTAGCAAGTATTATTAGAGAAAATAGTGAAAACAAACTTCCAACTGTTCCTAGAATAGCTGTATACCTAACTGGATTAGAGCTTGATAAAGATCGTTTAGCTGATGCTACTTATACACGCAAAACAAATATAAGAGAACGTGCATATGACGAAGAAAATAATGAATATTTAAACTATCAAGGCAAAAACTATACAGTTGAAAGATTAATTCCAACTCCTTATATGATGCGATTAAATGCAGACATTTGGGCAAGTAATACTGATCAAAAACTACAACTACTAGAGCAAATACTAGTATTATTTAATCCTAGTTTAGAAATGCAAACTACTGATAACTTTATCGACTGGACTAGTATAACTGTTGTAAATTTAGAAAATGTAACATGGTCTAATCGAAGTATTCCTGTAGGTGTTGATAGTGAAATTGATATTGCAACTCTTACATTTAGCATTCCTATATATATTAGTCCTCCCACTAAAGTTAAAAAGATGGGTGTTATTACAAATATTATTACTTCAATGTTTGATGAGTCTAGAGGCGATATCGATTCTGGTATAAGTTCTCCGCAATTAAATCAATACGACGATTACGCCCAACCCGGTACTGTTGAAACTGGTGGCGGACGTAAAGCAAGTACAGACATTGCAGGCGAAACTGCCAATGTTAATTTTAATACATTCGGAGCATATGTAGACGGTGACACAGTAAGATTAATATCAAACGGTGCTGTTGGTATGAAAAATTGGAGAGAGATATTTATAGCACTTCCAGGAACATATGCTGCTGATGTAGCTAGAGTATTCTTTAGAAGCATTGATAATGATAGTACGGCAACTGGAACGTTTACCCTTAATCCGTTTGATGAAACTATAATTAATGTTAATTGGGATGCGGACAGTTTTCCAACTGACACTATCATAAGTGACAGAACTAGTATTGATTATATTATTAATCCTTTAAGTTTTAATCCAACAAGTATTAAGACTTCTGGATTACGCTTATTATTATTAGACGACATAGGTGATCCTAGTAGTACTGCTACAGAATTTCCAGTTGCTTGGCAAAACAACGACGGCAGTGGAATAGTAGCAAGTGCAAATGATATTGTTGAGTGGGACGGCACTAAATGGATAATTGTGTTTAATGCAAGTTCTGCTACAGACACAGTATATACCACTAACCTTAATACTAACACTCAATACAAATTTAAAGACGGTGAGTGGCTAAAATCTGTAGACGGGGATTATCCAGTTGGGACATGGAGAATAGACTTGGCTGGCTAACTATATGTATGACCGATATGATTACATGTAGTGGAGCACTATTCTACACACTAGATACTAATAGATTTCTTTTTTTGCACAGAGCCAAAGGTAAACGCAATAATATGTGGGGATTAGTTGGCGGTACTAACGAAGGTTTAGAAACTCCTTGGGAAGGCCTTAAAAGAGAAATTTCCGAAGAAATAGGTAGTTTCCCAGACATTAAAAAAACTCTTCCTCTAGAAAGTTTCATTAGTGCAGATAGTAAGTTTCACTTTCACACATACCTGTGTGTAGTACAATCTGAATTTATTCCTATATTAAATGACGAGCATAACGGATATGCTTGGTGTAGTTTTACCAAATGGCCAAAACCGTTACATCACGGTTTGCGCAATACACTTCAAAGTAAAGTCAACTTATCTAAATTAGAAACTGTATTCCAAACTATAAATCTTCTTGACAAATAATACAAAAGAAAGTATAATAAGACTATGAAAGTATTAGTTTTTGGTGATGTAATAATCGACAAATATATCTATGGTACTTCAGAACGCATAAGTCCTGAAGCACCTGTACCTGTGGTCAAATATCAGCGTGAAGTTGAAACACTAGGCGGAGCAGGACTAGTATACGAAAATCTTAAAAGTCTAGGTGTAGATGTTACACTATTACAAACTGAACAACCGCGTAGTATCAAGACGCGAGTTATTTGTGACGGGCATTACATTACACGAATAGACGATGACAAAGTGGCCGATAGTACTGCTGTACTAAGAAATGTATTGCGTAGTGATTTTTCTCAATGGGATTATGTAATACTAAGCGATTACAACAAAGGCGTACTTGACGAATCTCTAAGAATTATCGAACATCTAAACACATTTGGATGCAAAGTAATTGTAGATCCTAAAGAACATGCAACCCAATACAAAGGCGCATGGTTAGTAAAACCTAATAATGTTGAATTTACTAAGTTTGGATTTAACGAATGGCAAGGTAATATTATCACAACAAACGCAGGCGAAAACGTAGTTGCCAGCATAGACGGTGTTGATTATAACCTGCCTGTTGCACAAGTAGAAGTATCAGATGTCACCGGTGCAGGTGATTGTTTCTTGGCTGCATTTGTATATGGATTAACTAAGAATTATGACTATACGCAATGTTTAGAACTTGCTATAAAAGGATCTAAACGTGCAGTACAGCATGTAGGCACCCATATACTTACACATAATGATATTGAAGAACATGTAATCTTTACAAACGGTGTATTTGATATTATGCATACAGGACATTTTAATTTACTAAAAGAAGCACGTAGTTTAGGCGACAAACTTGTAGTTGGTATTAACTCAGATGCAAGTGTAAAACGTCTAAAAGGTAACGATCGTCCAGTAAACAATATAGAAAAACGTGTTGAACAAATATCTATACTACCATGGGTAGACGAAGTTCACGTTTTTGATCAAGATACTCCTTATGAGTTAATTAAACATATACAGCCTAACTTAATTGTAAAAGGCGGAGATTATACTGTTGAAACTGTAGTAGGACATGATTTAACTGATGTGCATATTATACCTACAGTAGACGGATACTCAACAACACAAATTATAGAGAATAGCAAATGAGAATATTAATAACTGGATATAAAGGATTTATTGGAAGAAATCTAGCAATGTATTTGCAGCGTCAAGGACATGATGTAGAAGGATGGGAATGGCAACCTGGTATCATTCCTAGTACAGAAGACTACGATTGGTGTATACATTTAGGTGCAATTAGTTCAACTACTTTTACTGATGTAAATCAAATACTAGAACAAAATTTTGAATTTAGTATTAGGCTTGCACAAGTGTGTGAAAACTTTGGTACTAATTTACAATATGCATCTAGTGCAAGTGTATACGGACCTACTACACATTTTACCGAAGATGGTCCTTTATTGCCGCAAAGCCCATATGCATGGTCAAAATATTTGTTTGATAGATATATTACACAATACAAGGACGAATTCGGTATCTTAGTGCAAGGCTTCCGTTACTTTAATGTGTATGGAGAAGGCGAAGAACACAAAGGTGATCAAGCAAGTCCTTATACTAAATTTGCATATCAAGCTAAAGACAACGGTGTAATTAAATTATTTGAAGATAGTAATAACTATCTTAGAGATTTTGTATGTGTAGAAGACATATGTAAAGTACACGAACTAATGTTAAATGTAGATGCTACAGACATTTACAATGTAGGCACAGGACGCCCTGTAAGTTTTGAAACAGTAGCACAATCTATTGTTAACAAACACGGCGGTGACATTGAATATATTCCAATGCCAGAAAATTTAAAGTCGCAATACCAAAGTTATACATGTGCTAATATAGATAAATTAAATTCTGTAATAGACATGAATTGGACAAATATAGAGGATTATATTAATGGAAAGTGAAACTACTCGGTTAAACGGTGTTGTAGAAAAAGGTTGGGGCTACGAATTAATTTGGGCAACTAATGACAAGTATTGCGGAAAACTTATGGTGTTTCAAAAAGCAGGCGCTCAATTTAGTATGCATTTTCATCAAGAAAAAGACGAAACTTGGTTTGTAAATAACGGTAGATTTTTAGTAAAATGGATTGACACTAAAACTGCTAAATGGAACGAGCAAGAGCTTAAAGCAGGTGATACATGGCATAATCCTCCATTGCAGCCGCACCAACTAATTGCTATTACATCAGGAAGTAGTATTACAGAAGTAAGCACACCTGATAGTGTTGAAGATAATTACCGAGTTGCCCCAGGTGACAGTCAAAGAGAAAACAATGAGCCGGTTCCAAAAAGCTAGTACACAACAGTTAAATAGATATAACAAATATGTTGTTGGTCTTGATCGCGACGGCGTAATTAATAAAGATATTGGAACATATGTTACTAGTGTTAACGATTTTATTCCTATAGAAAAAAGTTTAGAAGCGGTAGCACTAATACGATCTAAGGGTCACCCAATTGTAATTATTACAAATCAAGGTGGTATACAAAAAGGCATTGTTACAGAAACACAGCTAAATGATATTCATAAACACATGTTTGATCTTTTAGGAAAAGCAGGATGCCCAAGTATTGACGGACTATATTATAGCTCTAGTAGTTTAAAACAAGATTTCTATGCTAAGCCAAACATAGGAATGTTTGAACGTGCCCAAGATGAAATACCTAATATAAAATTTTCTAAAGGCATATATATTGGCGACAAACTTAGCGATCTAAAAGCAGCAGATAAAATAGGCGCAAAGCCTATACTAGTGCGTACCGGACATGGATTAGAAACTGAAAAATTGCTTAATACTCGTTTTACTTATAACAAACTTAAAAAGAAAACTCGAATATTTGATAGTCTTTGGGACGTTGCACAAGCCCTTTAGGCTTGCGCTTCACCCCATTTAAGAATCAAGTTAGCTTCAACATTTGTACCGCCCACTTTATACACATTAATAGCAAGTACGTCTGGACCATTTGGGAATGTTCCTCGTCCACCTAGCGTAGTATTTGTAAGCTCTTTCAATTCACTAAAGTCAACAGTTGCACGTTCTCCTGGTGTTGCAATAAAGGAGAACACAGTTTCACCTGGTTGTGCATAGGGTGGTTGAACGAATGTAAATTCTACTGTACCACTACCTGCTGTTAGTGTTCCACTAAACGAATTGTTAAACTGTACTTCATAAAATTGAGTAGATCCGTGTTGTTTAGCAGTTACACTGTTAACCTGTGTGTTAGCAGGGAAAGTTACTGAGCCGCCGTTACTTAGATTTGTACCTTGCTTAACTCCTGCAGTATCAATTTCTGATTTACTAAGATATGCATAGTTTCTGCCTACAAGTGATTCATTAAACGTAAATGTCTGCTGTTGATTATCAATGGTGTTGCTCACGCCTCGGCTTATTCTTATTGCAACATAGCTAGTGTACACGTTAACACTAGTAACAGTAGTATCAGATCTAATATTAGTGCCTGTTACTGTTGATCCAACAACAATTGGTCCGTTAGCTTCATACATGCTTGTAGAGTAATATAGTGTAGTATTCCTCCTCCAAGTTGGATAATCATCATTATTCATAGTAGCCACTACACTACCAAGTGCTGTAGCTGTTGCTGTAGTAGCAGCCTCGCCTGTTGACCATACAACAGAACCACCAGCAGCAACTTGTGCAAAGCTAGGCTGACCACCTTGCGCAACACCGCTCAATGTTGTCCAACCAACATCGTTTGGATTGATTGGATAGTTTTGTGGGTTAAGTACACCTTCAACAACAATACCGCCAGTTATTGGTGCATTACTATTTCCAGTATCAACACCGTCTGATGTAACTTCAAGACCTTGTAGCAACAATTGTGCTCTGTTTAGTAGTTCTCTTTCACCTAAGTCTCCAATAATTGCGTTTGAAACACTGGGTGCTAGTCTAATCATAAACGCTGTTTGTTTAGTTGTACTAACATCAATTCCTGGTTCTGCATATGAGAAGATATATCCTCTATCTTCATCAAATCCGCCGTCTGTTAAGAACGCCGAACCCCAGTGACTAATTAAAGGAGTAATTGTATTACTAATTAATATTACGCCAGTTCTTGCCTCATGCGGGACAGCTCCGCCTGCGCTATAAGTACGTTCGGCGCCTGCTTGGAAGTTAGTTAATGTTGTTCCTCTTGTTAAACCAGTTAGATGATTTGAAGAACGTCCACTAAACGTAATAATTTCATTATCAATATAAACAGTGCCGTATTCTGGGAAGAAACTTCCGTCCACTAGTTCTAAAGTAGTTGCACTTGCATCCAAATCTGCTGCTAGTTTACCCGGAGGTCCTTCGTTAGTAACTTCATAACGCACAGGCAAGTTACCTGAACGCATAAATGCTTCTGTGTTTACGTTTGAGTTACGCATTCTGTGACAGAATATAAAGTTACCATCTTGTCCGCGAAGCATAAAGTCAATAAATCCAGCACCATACCAACTGTATTGAATACCAATCATTTGCATTTTAGCAATATCAATGTCGTATCCACTAGGACCATTGCCATCCAATGTGTCTAGATTAAAGTCAGCTGACTTAACTTTCTTATCAATAACTAGATTCATTTTTGCACCAGTAGCAGGAGTTACACCTCTAAAGTCAGGCGTAACAGTACAAGATGTTTGGCTAGTAACATTTGTTACCACGTGTGTCATACCTTTGATAATAACTCTATCACCTGCTGTTAACTGATCGCGGAATCTTGTGTTTGTTCCTGTTACTAGATTCCCGTCAACTTCAATTGCAATAGTTCCAGCTACCTGCTGAGTACCAGTACGTTGATTAACACTAACGTTAGTACCGTCGAATTCCCAAAAAATGCCGTTTTGATCATCAAAGATGCCTGAACGTACAGTTGCGCCGTGCCATGCAACAACACTCATTTGTGCGCCAAAACCAATGTTGGCTTCTTGTTTAAATGCTCCAATAGTATCTTCAACTACGGCTGTATTTCTTCTTTTCTTAAGTTCTGCAAGAGTATCTGCAATTCTTGTAGATAACGATTCAGCTTGTGAAACACCGTCTAAATAATTTATAAGATCAGTAGTATCATCTACAGTGAAGCTTCCTGAGTTGTTAATATCGCCCCACGCATATCCATCTGGTGCAGTCTCGTTGATAAAGAAGTTGTGTATGTCATGAGTGTTAGTTCCACTTGCTGCTTCATCAAATGCAACAACTAGTGGTGACGTATTAGTCGGCGAGTTTAAAACAATTTCTGTAGTGTCGCCTAATCTGCGTTTTGATCTAACTGTAAATGAACGTTCACTTAATACTTCTTCAACTGTGTAATCAAATCCTGGAGGTACTTCCGGATTAACTCCTGAATTATATCCCGGTGTTTCTACACCTAACAATCTAATTATGCCGCCTGCTTGTACGCCGTGATCGTTATCATCTGTTGTAATAGTAATTAACGAATTAAGTTCTGTTCCAGCTGCTGATATAGTTGAAAGATCGTAACTTGGAGCAAATAGCGCACCAGTTGTATACATAATACCCTTACCTGATTGGTAACGAATATATTTTTTACTTTGACGTATTGCTTGTGCGCCATGCTGTGGACCGCCTGTTCCTAACTGCACACCGCCATCAAATGGTCTATGAACAAAGAAGCTGTCTGGCCTTGCATATAGTACGCCATTGATCGGATCAGTAGCAGCATCTGTTGTAATTGTTCCTGCTGCTCTAGCAGTATATCTTAGTTTATCTATTGCCGGAATATTAGTAACAAGGAATGCTCCGTCTGCAAGATCATGATTGTTTGTTCCGTCATCTGTCGATGTTGCTGTAATAAACGTATCACCTGGCACAAGTCCGTGTGCAGCAGGGAATGTAACTTCTAATGTTGCAATAGCACTAAACGTAATTGCTGTATTTGCAGCCATCTGTCCTGTTGTTGCTTCTGTCATTGTAAATGTTGATATTAACGGAACTTGTGTGCCTGGATTTGCCGGCTGTTGTGTTGTTGTAAATGTTGTTAATGCATTATTGTTAAGTGTATCGACACCTGTAACTGTGATAGTAATATCATTGTCGCCATTTACACCGTCCATATCACTACCATTAAGTGTTAATACATCACCTATTTCATATTGTGTTCCGCCGTCGCCGTCTATTTCTTGGTAGCCACCGTTTATTCGCTGAACACTAAATTCTGCACCAGAACCCGGTCTATTAACATTTGTTAGTAATAAACCTAAATAAGTTTCTGTTCCACTTGTTGCTGTACCTGCACTACTAAATCCTGTGATTGCGCCAGTACCACTTACACTTGTTATTGTAATAGTAATGTCATTTGCTGGTGTTTGACCTTGTAGTTCTGTACCTAATATTTTAAGTTCTTGATCTACAAAGAAGTTTAATCCGCCAACGTTAAGTGTAACTGCATAGTTATTAGGAGTAAGAGCAATGTCAAACAATGCTCCAGTACCTGCAAGGATTGTTCCTGTTAGTGGTGTAACAATCTGTTGGTTAGTTGCGGTACCTGATATGCTTGCAGCTGTAATATCTCCACTGCCACCAACGTTATCAATTGTAATTGTTGCATCGTTTGTAGGAGATGCGCCGTTTAAATTTGTACCTGATACTAGCAGTGTATCACCGATACTATATCCAGTGCCCGGTACTGTAACAATCACAGCATAAGACGTGCCTTGCATTCTAACATCTACTTCAGCAGTGGTTCCAGCACTAGACGTTGTAAAACTTACATTAGGAAATAACACATCTGCGTTTGGAGCAGTGCCGCTCTCAATTACTACAGTATTAATATTTCCGGTTTCGCCAGAGACAGCAGTTTGGATTCCTGTAACTTTTATAATTAAATCGTTAGCAGGACTTGTGCCTCCTGGAAACTGATCACCTGATATTAATAATCTATCGTTAACTACGAAGTCTTCTGAAACATTTGGCGGTGATCCTTCAACACCAACGCTTGTAAATGCGTTATTAGCCATAGTTACATTAAACTGGGGCGGATTAATACCAATGCCTCCAGCTAATGGTGCCGCAATACCAGTATAATTTTCTGTACCTGCAACTGCCGTACCTGTAAGTGTTACTGTTGCAATGCCGCCAGTCGCTGTAATACTAGCAACTGTACCAAACATATCATTAGTGGCAGTTACGCCGCCAAGTTGAGTACCGTCTATTAGAAATTTATCACCTACTTCATAATTAAGACCTGCTAGGTCAATTGCTGATAGAGAATAGGATCCGCCGGATCTTTGTATATTAAGCAGTGCGCCGGAACCAGCAGGCTGAACTGTTGTTGGAGTTAATATTGGATATGTTTTTGTATTTGATACAAGTGATGAAGTTAATCCACTGCTTAATGAAACTGTACTTCCTACAACATTGTTAATAAATGTTGCTACACCGTCGCCTCTATCTAATGCTAGGTTTGGAACAACACCGGTTGCATCAAATAATTGTATATCTGTATCTCCAATATTAGCATTGGATCCAATATTTAATGTTAAGTACTCGCCGCCGCCTGCACTGTTATCAATAATATTAGTAACCTGTGAACCTACTGGAATAAGAGGACTTATTAAAGGTGAGCCAACTTCAGGTGAATTACCGTCAAACGGAATAGTATTTGCTCCGGTTTGGACTATTAGCTCAGACACCATTGCACCCGAAGAACCGTTACTTAATACATCAAATTCTGCGCCGTCAATTCCTGCTCCGGTATAAAAACCACCTTTTCTTAGTTGAGTATAACCGGCTGCTAATTGCTCACCATCTGCTGTTCCTACTTTTGATTTAGCATAGTACTGGAAACTTAAATTAGTTGGTACACTAATAATAACAAACGAACCTTCAGCTCGTGCTGCGCCTGCAATAGATGTTTCAAGAGCTTTAATTGTAATAGGTGTACCTACTTCAAATCCGTGTGCTGATACTGTTGTAACTGTAATTAATGAAGCACCAATACCATCTGTTCCGTCACTTGCATCAGTTTCAACACTTAATACCTGTGTATCTGTTCCTGGAATTTCGTATACACTTGGATATCCACGCATCATAGAAATTGCAGACCATTTAGTAGGCTGTAAACCGTACTCAAAGTCAGCATCAAGCATACTTAATGGAGGAGCAATACGCATACGTTCAATTGCGTCTGTTCCAAAATCATATGGTCGTTGCGTTACTACACTTTTTCCATTTTCCATTTTTTCTACAAAAATTTGTAGATCGTCAGTTGATGAATGTGTAGTTGTGTTGTATGTTAAATTAATAGTAGTTACAGCATCAGTTGTCTGTAGATACTTTGGAAAATCTTCGTCTGCGCCGTGATCTTTAATAACACATTCTGCACCGGCTTCGGGGTCACTAAAATTATAAATTATTTCATTTTTGGATGTGTTAGTGACAAGCAGTAATTCGTCTGAAGTATATCTTCCTTGGATTTTGATATTGCCTAAACCTGTTGTTTCTGCTGTAGGAAGGCTAGTAATTCCGTTAGTAAGAACATCAACAGTGTTTTGTGAAAGCGTTACAGCTCGCATACTTGCGCCAGCAATCACTGCTCCTGTTATAGCACTTGAAAATGTATGTAATGAAGTATCAGAACTTATACCTACATTCATTGTAATAGATGTTGCAGTGACACCAGTAATAGTAATTGGTTTATTAAAATATGGATCGCGCTGTAATGCATTAGGAACGCCTGCTCTGCGTGGATAAGGATGTAATGTAGCATTACTGTCTAATGCACAAGTAAACGTTATTCCATCCGGTCTAATAATAATTTTATCATCAGCTTGAAGCGTGTGCGTACCAATCTCTAAAGTCATAATGCCTGTTGAAGGCGTATATGTAGCATCAGTAGGCGTATAATGTGTTGTTTCTGCCGGAGTCGATGTATCTATAGTTTGTGTTACACCTACTTGATTTTGCGCATTCCACGGTGCGTTATAAAGGATATAATCTCTAATTAAATCTTGCAAAAATGCATGTGTGTCAATTTCTGGTATTCTATTTCCGTCAACTTGTGCAACACCTTGATCCCAATAGTAACTTATTGATTTAGTAATGCTTTGATTGCCGCCATAACGGATATCGTGCAAATAAGAATCAATAATATAACCTACATCTCTTTCACACTTTGCTTGATTATATGTGTATCCAGTTTCCCATGTTACTTCGCTAACAATTTTAGATTTATTATTAACTATAGAATTTTTTGCTTGTTGTATTACATTAGAAGTCCATCCAATACTACCGGTTGTTCTAGTTAATGCATCTAAAGTTGCTACTCCTGTTTCAATAACATCTGATGTAATATCAATTAATCCAGTTAATGTTGTTCCCTCTGATGCAGAAGCATTTGTACCTGATGTTACTTGCGCTGTACTGTTCCCGGCACTAACTGTTACAGCAGCACCTGTTGCTACTTCAGCAATAATTGTTTTTAATCTACCATAACCCGCAACTACTGCGTCTTGATGATCGCCAGTTAATCCTACTGCTGGATCAGCTGAGTTTGGAAATAATTTTGCAACATCAAAACTTGCTGAATTACCACCATATAGTATATCGTATGCTGCAGCTCGTATTGCATACTTTACATCACACGATCCTTTTGTTAGTCCGTATGATTGATTAATATCGTATGAAGGATAATTTACAATCGTCCATGCTAAAACTTCATCTCTTAAAAATGTTTCGTTAGCTAAAAGTCTATCTTTTGCAGAAATTCTACTTGCTGTTGCATTAGTTGGATTAGGAAGCGATAGTGCGCTATATGCACCTGTTCGCATATTGTTTTTAATTTCATTAATTGTATCTTTAACCCTAGCTTTTGCTGTTGAATCAACAGCAACTTGAGGTATCAATAACATATGATTTAATGCTCTATCAATTGTTCTAAAAACAGTTTCTGAATTGTCAATTGAATAACTTTCTGCTCTTCCTAAAAATAAAGCATTATAGTTTGATCCAAATGCAACATCAAATGCTGTACCTTCAATTATAAGACCAATATCTCTTTTACATTTAGCCGTGTCAGCAATTTCTTTATTAATGTATGCTGTGCTTTCTGCTTGCAAAAATGCTTTATTAGCATTTAGTAGAGCATATGCATTCGGGTACAGATTTCCTTCTGAACCTAATCCTGGGGTAAATTTATAGTTTTTTACTTGTGTTTTTGCCATGTTTTATAATCCAAATGCTACTGAAAATGCTACTGCTGTTTTATCAACATATCCTTTATTTGCTACACTTTTCTTTGTTGTTAAAACATTATTAACATCAGCTGATGTAAATGTAGCAGTCGAAGGTGTTGTTGCACCAATTGTCGTATTGTTAATAGTACTTTCTGTTATGTTACTAGTATTTATAGGAATCGACAACCCTGTACTATTAATTTCTCCTACAAAAGAACTGTTGTTTTTAATAACAATTTTATTTGCAGCGTCTAATTCTAAGTTTGTGTTTGACGTAATATTACTAATTCCAACACCATTATAAGCAACACCATTAGTTGTTATTTTACCGTCAACAAATATATCGCCGCCAATCCCGGCGCCTCCCTTAACAACTAATGCGCCAGTATCACCACTTGTGGCGGCGGTTGTAGATGTAAGTACTAAATCACCAAACTGTCCTGCAGCATCAGTAATTGTAATTATATTGTAAAGGCCTGTAGCTACATCACCGTAATATAATGTGTCTGGAGCATCTGCAGGTACTGTAAACTGTAGTACACCATCAGTATTACCCTGTGCCGCTGCTCCTGTAGTTATTACACCGTCGTCATGCGTATGTTGTAATCCCGTATTATATAGTGTGCCCAGGTCGTCACTAAAAATACTAAATGTATTTTCAGTTAATTCTAAATTAAATGTAAATCGTGTAACTCTAGTAAGTGCTAAGGAAGGGTTTTGTGCAGCTTCTCCGTTAAGTTGGTAGTAGCCTATTTCGTCAGTGAATGAATAATCAGTTACCTGTGTACCGCCGCTGCCGCCTGCGCCGGCAGCTTGTATGCTAGTAGCAATTATATTACCTTGCTCGTCGACAGTAAAGTTTGGACTTGTAAATCCAAACTGGGAACTAAAAGGTTTATTTACTACAGGCATCGATATCTCCGTTTAATATATTTATGCAAATATTAATCTGCAAGGGTCTGGAAGTACGTTGCTGTGTACATTACCCTAGCTCCTTCTTTGCCTACAGCAGCCGGGCTTACAATTAACTGAAATGATGATTTATCAACAGATGCACTAACAGATAAGATGTCAGTACTTAACCCTGCTCTTCCAGTAATTGTAATAGCTGCGTTATCAGGACCTGCAACTGCTAGTACTTGTATAGTTTCTTTATCATCGCGTCCGTTATCAGCAATGATAGTATAATTAGCACTCATAATTTCACCAATGTGCCATTTATCTAATACAATATTTGAATGGAGGGATTTCCAATGATTCTTGTACGAGAATTGCGTATTGTTTTTTAGCCTTAGTGTGTTGTGGGCACCTTTAATAAAAAAATCTTTGAAGTCCATGCTGTATCCTAAAGTTCAGTTTCTAGTATTATTTATCAATATATCTATAAGTAAAATATAATAGGAGACTACATGTTTAATAAGAAGATTGTACTCAAGGCGCTAACTCCTGATATTAGTGTATTACAGACTGTTCCTGTAGCATTCGGTGAAAAGAAAGAAAAACCCAGTTGGCTTAAGACTATAAAAAGTACTGTGTCCCACTGGAATGAACGAATTGGACTACATGAAAAATCTGGAACTGTTGCAGTATGTCCTGGTATTAGAGAATATTTATCAAATCCGATACACATTAACATGTGGGAAGATGTTGATATAAGAATTAACCCTGACGGAAGTTGGTCGAATACTCCGTCTGTATCTGGAGGCGCTATTCCAATAGATATTTCAGAACATCCTGAAGATCAATGGAGAGGTCTGTATCCTGGAAAACGGATCGCCCTTAAATTGTCTAGCCCGTGGAAATTTACATGTAACCAAGACGTTGGGTTTTTGTTTACAGAATCGCACTATAGTACATCATATTTTAGAGAAAAAGGCATATGGTTATCTCCAGGATATACTAATTTTAAATGGCAATATGCTACTAATATTCATTTAAATTGTCCAGTAAAGGATCAACCTTATGTTATTACACTAAAACACGGAATGCCATTAATATCACTATTTCCATTAACAGAAAGAGAAATTGATTTACAAGTTGAAAAAATGGATTTTAATCCATGGGCAGAACTTGGTGAACATTTTCCTAAAGTTAGATTTGGAAAATATTATAAACAGCCTGGATTTAAAAAATGAAAACAGTGTATTGGGCGCCGTGGGATAGAATAGATTTATTAGAACCTATGTATTTAGGATTTACTGAACCAGTAAATGTACTTGAAGATTTACAAAAAAGACAAAATAAAGAAAATAATCAAGATAACTTTTTAAATTGTCCAGCTTTTGTAAACAGTAGTAAAAATCTTTTTATGCTAAACAGTCCTGTTAATATAGATGTTGATATTTTTCCTGACCATCTAAGAAATAATCTTAGCGATAATATACCATTTAATGAAAGAAATTTTATTTTAAAACAGCCGTCTTTATTAAATGCTTATACTGTAAGATCTGCAGGCTCATGGATATTTTTTTGTGAGGAAGAATTAGAAATAGAATCCATGCATCCGTATATGCACAAAACACCAGTTTCTGATGCAGGATTTTATGTTCCCGGAAGATTTGATATCTCACAGTGGTTTAGGCCATTAGAATATGCATTTCAAATGCACGAAGGTAACACAAATTTTAAAGTGGGTCAAGGTGATCCTTTAATGTATGTTAATTTTAAAACTAATGAAAAAGTAAAATTACAAAAGTTTTTTCTAACCGAAGAATTATTATCGTTGTCAATGAGTTGCGTAAGATTAAAAAATACTTGGAAGCAGAGAAATTTAAATAAATTATACGATATTTTTAAAGGTTCAAAAATAAAAAATCAATTAATAAAAAAAATCAAAGAAAATTTAATATAAATGATACACAGTTTATTTCCAACTACCGTATACAATATACAGATTGCTGATACAATGCGACTCGAGTTGTTAGACGCATGTAATAGCGTGTTGACAGATGTAGGTGAAGATCATTTACTGAATATAGAAGGTTGGAATAGTACATTACACTCGGCACCTGATGAGTCAAATGTTATTAATAATATTCCTATAGTTATTGAAACATTTAAACTTATTAAAGAATCTATACAAGATTTTTTAAATCAAAGAAACCAACCATATTTTGAAGAAGATATGCAACACCCGTTTGGGTTTTTTAGTGATATGAAAAACAATGGACATTTACGTAGACATGCACATTTGGATTGTAAATTTAGTGGAATTATATATTTAGAAGTAGGCGATAATGTTCCTCCTTTAGTATTTCATGATCCTAGACCGTATACTAAATTTGAATCTAGTAAATACTGTACTAATCCTGTTGTTACTATTCCGCCGCGACAAGGAATGATGTTGATATGGGATCACTGGTTAGAACATGAGGTGTATACAAAAACAAACGATAATCCTCGTAAAAGTTTTACGTTTAATATTTAGGAAACATAATGGATAAAAATTTTAGAGAATCTATCCAATGGCTTAGCGTTCCAATACATTTTTGGGAGTTTAGTTTTGAGGATACCGACGAGTACTCTGTAGAAGAATTACACAATGATGTAGAGCGTGTTATTAAAGAAGTAGGCGATGCTAGAAATAAAGAAACAAATGTAAAGGCTACTATAATGACCGATTGGCTTATGACCGATCACAAGCCATTTAAATATATTTGCGATCATGTCGAATCTTTAATACAGCAATGGCACAAAGAAAAAAGTGACCTAGATTTAAAAACATTTATGACAACATGTTGGGGATCAATATATAATCGAGGAGACTACAGTGAACTACATGCGCATGTGCCTGCTTTGTATAGTTGGGTGTATTATGTAAAAGTAGACGACGATGCTGCTCCGCTTCATTTCCCACACGAACCCGGAATGTATTATAAGCCTAAATCTGGGGATGGGATAATTTTTCCCGGTTGGTTATCACACCAAGTACAACAACATCAAAGCGATAATGAAAGAATTATTGTTGTAGGAAACGTTGAAGGAACTGGTGCAATTAGTTACCCTCAACGTTCATTTACAGATGTTAATTTGTAACTGTAATTAGTTTTCCGTATTCAGGAAGATACAAATATTCAATATCACAACTTGCTAGTGTACGTATTGCATCATCAAGTGTTTCTACAAGAGGTTCACCACCTAAGTTAAAACTTGTATTAAAGATAATTGGACAACCTGTTGCATCCTTAAATGCTTTAATAATATCATAGTAATGTTGATTCTGTTCTCTAGTAACAGTTTGAATACGACACGTTCCGTCGACATGAATAATCGCTGGAATCTTTTCTTCAATGCCTGGCTGGCAATTTACAGCATACATCATACTAGGGCTATCTTCCATGCCACGAAGATCAAACCATTCGTGTACATCATCTTGTAAAATACTGCCTGCAAATGGACGGAAGTATTCCCTATGTTTTACACTATTAACAAAGTCTTTGCCGTTAGGGTCTGTTGGATCATACAAAATACTTCTATTACCTAAAGCACGTGGTCCTGCTTCAGAACGTCCTTGAAATAAGCTAACAATGTTTTTTGATGTAATTAGTTTTATAACATCTTCATTTGTTGCATCACTAACTGTTGCATTATATTTTTGTGCTGTTTCTTCTATTTCATCATCAGTATAATTGTATTCAAATCCAAGATATAATCCGTCAGTTGAATTATCGACTTTATCAAATTCTCCTTCAAGATCTTTGTATACTAACATTGCTGCCCCTATAGAAGTTCCAGCATCATTTGACACTGGCTCAACATAGATGTTGATACCTTCATCTTTAAGTGCTTCTAAGTAGTGATAGTTTGCAACACAATTTAATCCATAACCTCCACTTATAACCACATTTTTATTACCAGATAGATCAACAGCTTTTCTAATTAGTCTTACGATTTCGTCTTGCGATTGTGTTTGTACAGCATATGCAAGATCTCTTCTATTTTCTAAAAATGTTAAATTTTCTACAGTTGGCATTTCTTCTTCATTCTGTGTAAATTCATATGCATCAGCATTTATATATGCACCGTTTGGATATGACGGAACGACAAAGTTTCTATTAGTTAGATTAAATGAAGTATGGCCAAACAGTTTAGGAATATTAGGATTTTCCTTGCCATAAGGAAATAATCCCATTGTTTTGCCTGCTTCAATAAAGTGCCAGCCACAAAAGTATGTTACTGCTTCATATGTTTTTACAATTCCTGCCGTATCTGAAATTACACACTCAAAAGTATGTCCTTCTGGGTCCATAAATGCCTCACCCGAAGATTCTTCAACTGTTGACAATGCTGAAGAAGCAGTAGCAACATGCTTATATAATGTACGAATATCATTTGGGTAGTTACAAGAAAAAATTGATTCAGTTTCCCAACCTGGTACTGATGGCATTCCAGTGCCATTGTGATCTTGTTTAGCAACCGCCATTACAGATCCTGCACCATCTACAATTACTGCAACAGCAGATTCAAATCCACTTCTATAAAACGCACATGCAGCATGTAGTTTATGATGTATTTTACCTAAGTTAATTACCTGAGGATGGCTTCCGTCAAAATTATTTTGACTATCATCCCTAGAAATTAGTCCTGTCTTCCTAGCAAAAGCAGTATATATATCCTCCCCTGAAAAATCGGCTTGTATTGTTTTTAAGTCTTCTGTTGTATGACAAATAACAAGATATTCTAATGTATCAGTATATTCTAATATTTTCATCATAGCTGTTGTTGGAGTGCCGTCGTACTTACGTCTTGATAAGCGTTCTTCTTCTATGGCAAAAACTACTTCACCGTTTTTTAAAAGACATACACTTGCATTATGTCCACGTGTTATGCCTGCAATCCAAATATCTCTTTTGTTCGTCATTAAGTTTTGTCCTCAATATCTTTAATTATTTTTTTAATAATATCAGCAAGTTCTTTGTCATTAAAGTCCATTGTGCTATCATTTTTTCTATTTGCTATATCTGCATCAACGCCTTGTTCACACAACCTAATTGGAAAATATTCAATTTTCGTATTTGGTTTTTGAAGTATCTGAAAATGATCTTTATATGTAACATTTTCTGCAAATGTACTTCCTAATATTACTGTACCAGGTTTATTAAATGCTTTTGCCATATGTTGACCAACACTGTCACATCCAATAAAATAATCACATCCTTCAATAATGCCTGCCCATTGCCGCAGTCCTGTTTGTATTTTAAAGGTCGTATCATCTACTTCGTTGTTCTCTCCCATGTAGATTACATTATATTTCTTATGTAGTTCTTTTATAATTGTGTTATAATCTTTTACACTTAATGATCTGCTCATTGGATCAATCATTTCATTTGCAATAGGAGCTGGTGTGGCAGATCTGCCAAATGGTTGTATTACTATTGTCTTTAATTTATTTTGTTGTTTAGAAGCATTCTCTAATGCATCTAATGCATTTAATTCTTCTTGTTTATTTAAACAAATTTTAATATTTGGTAAATCGCTATGATCGTCAGTTTCGTTAATAATATGATCAAATGCTTCAGTTAGGTGTCTTGTTTGATTATAGTAACCGTGATCTTGATAAGGTTCAGGCTGTATTAAAATATTAGGCTGAATAATATCTTTAAATACGCCTTTATGTTCAGGGGTAAAAGTTAAATCTACAAGCTCAGGAATACCTACAAAAAAATCTAAACCGCTTCCGGATAGTATATAAAAGTTAGGGCCGTGTTTTTTGTGATACTTTAATAATGCTGGGATGGAGCATAGTACTCGACCTGCTCCTCCATTGATACTAAATACTTTTTTCATGAAAATGCTTCCTAGCTAACAGTTAGTTATATAATTAATTATATGTTGTCTGTTAGCTAGGAAGCTAAATGTGGCTAATTTATACGCCTAACACTGTTTTCATATGGGCGATCCAAGCTGTTTGATCTGCTTCGACAGTTTCCATATGTGCAAGGTAAGATGCTTTGTCTTCGTCTGGTAAAACAATTTCAGATAATGTATGTTCTTGATCAGTTCCTTCTAAGAACGTAATCGGTTCTGGAAATTCAACAACATCCGGATCATCATTTACATCTGCTTTTACTCCAGCAATTACACGCTTCGTATCAGCTAATACTTCTTCATAAAATGCTAAATTTTCAGCATTAATTTCTGGAATTTCTAATAGCTCTCTTATTGGGGTATAAACTGGCTTTGGAAAAGTTTTTGCTATTTTTTTACGTGCTTCTAACGATCCGTTACGTGCAGCAGCTTCTAAATTAGCATCTGCGTCTGAATTGTCCGGTGTATAATCCGTTGCATCCTGTTCAGCTTTAATTTGTGCTCTAATTGCTTCTTCTTTTGCAACTGCAGCAGCATCACTCTCTTCTCGATCTGCTGCTAACAATGGTCCAATATCATCGTTATAATCGTCACTTCCCGGCACATAAAATTTAGAATTATGCCAATAGTTTCCAGCAACACATAGTTCATCATCTGATTCTAACCAAGTGTTATTGTCGTTATTAACTAATAAATTCTCTGATTCAGTAGCAATTACTACGGCAATGCCTATTTTATTTGTTTTTGTTCTAAAATACATTAATGTTACTCCTTAGTATACTACTACAACAGCTCCGGATCCGCCAGTCGGGTAAAGTCTGTTACCGCCACCGCCAGCGCCTGCTGCTTCTTTTGATGTTGCTCCAAAACCAAATTTAAAGTCTGCTACATTAGTTCCGTCTCTAGATTTCATTGTTGATAATGGAATAATACTGTTACTTGACGGTCTATTAGAATCTATATCCTTAGAATAACCTAATGAATAATATAGAGCGCCACCGCCGCCTCCACCGTAAAGGTTTTCCATAGCAGCACATGCACCACATGCACCACTGCCGTAAATAAAGCTAAAGTGATCTTGGCCAAATCCAATATAACACACAGTTGTATCAGAAGTTCCTGAGGCACTGCCGCCTCCGCCTGCTGATGGTGTTAACAATGTTGCATCACTTACACCATTATATCCGTCGGCATGCGAACTACCTGCTTCTGAACCAATGCCTACCGGACAGTTTGTTACTTGGAAAGTATCGTCGTTTGATGGATACATTTGTCCACCGGCTCCGCCGCCTGCTGACTTAGCAAAGTTAGTTACACCGGACGAGCTGCCGCCGCCGCCGCCGCTGACACACAAGTATACGCCGTTACACATTCTTTGGCAAATACACTGTGACCACGGCATGTTATAGTAACATCTTCCGCCGAACACGTTATGATATGTTACCATACATAGGCAGTTAAAATTACTCTCGCCGCCCCAGTAGAAGCAACAACCGCATTGATTACTGTTTATTCCCTGAGTTGGTTTTAAATATGCTCGTGTACAAGTGCAATTACATCTGCAGCCGCCGAATGTATAATCATAACCACGGGCTGTCCAATATGTTTGAGTACAGCCTTCACCAACGCTACTAGATACCGTACCAGTGTCGGTATAATTAGATGTAAGTGATCCGTCAACTTCACTGTCTTCTCTAAAGTACGGAATAAACACGCCTGCGCCGCCAGTTCTATTAATATCACCGCCTGCTGCTGTTCCGCCTGCGTTAAAGTAACCATTAATACAATTTCTATAACCACAAACTGGAAGATCAAATCCTAAACTAACTTCATTATCGAGGGTGTTATCTCTTGCAGTTGAATTCGATGTACAATTCCATGATATTGTTGTATCTGTTGCGTTATTTGCTGTTACTGTGGTGCCTCCAATTGATGCACTACTTGCTGACAACCCGCCTACAGAGCCAATGTTAATAGTCATTGACGAACCAGGTGCTACGCCATCAAATGTTTTTTCTGCATAGCCACCGCCGGCTCCTACAAGGTGCCCTACAAAGTTTAAACAGTATTCAGTTCCTGGAGTTGCTACTCCTGAACAACAAGCTGAGCTACTTTCAAAACAGAATTCTGTATTTCTATAGTTACTACCTGCACCAATAACAAAAACTTTAGCTTTGCTTACCCCTGCCGGGACTGACCATGATGATGTTCCTGGTGATGTAAAAACTTCGGCTCTTGTATAGCCTTGTTCAACACCACTACTTCCTGATATAAATCTTCCCATAATATTATTTCCTTACGCTGTTGAGGTTACTATGCCGTATGCAATTGCATTTACATCTACAGCACTCGATCTTACTACAATACGCTGATCTGCTCCTACTACAACACCGGTTCTTTCTATCACACCTTTTGGTGGTACACCAACATCGTATTCAATGTATTCTGCGTTAGTTGGTACATCAGCATCTGCTATTGCTATTCTAGCAGTAACAGTACTGCCACTGCGGTTAACAATGTTAACTGTTGCTATAGCAAATGTGCTTGCCGGTGCTGTGTATAAAACTGTGTCAGCATTTGCTGATAAGTTCTGTGCTCCTAATTTTCCTGACATTTTTTAATCTCCATTATCTCTGTAAAAAGTAGTTTAGTGCTAACGGACTACCAGAAATACCACCGGTAAAATTCGCTCTGCTTGTTATATTTATCGTACCATCAGTTACGTGATTAATAGTATTTAGTTGTATTTTCACATTACCTGCTTGTATACTGTTAACATTTAGATTACTGCCACCGCCACCAATTTGTGACTGGATGTAAGTTCTAATTGCTTTTTGTGTTGGCACAATGCTATCGCTATTTGCAGCAAATGTGCCGTCTGTGCTAAATTCGTTAATAGCAGTATTTGAGCTTCCTAGTGTAATAACACCAAGTTGCAATTCTTGTAGACCTGCTAAGTTAAACGCATCAGCATTAAGTGTTGATTTACCTGTTGACTGTTCAACACTAAACAGTTCACCAACTCTAAAGTTGCCGTCTTGGTCAGTACTTGTGTAGAACACTCTGCCGCCGCCGCCTTCTTTTGTTTCGTCAGCTGCATCAGGTGCTGTACTTGGAGTACCTGGATAGTTAGTATCTGTAAAGTTACCAGTGCCGATATCTAAGAAATCGTGTCCTGTTAAACGCACCTGTGAATAACGTATTCTTACTTCTGCTGCTACAGCATGTTCTGGTGCATCTGTAATTGTAACTTCTGGTGACACTTGAAGTGTAGCAGTATAAGGTCCTGTACCTAGTAAGTTTGTTACATTAACAAGTTTATAATAGTTACTATCTCCTGCAAATGTTACGTTAGCACCTTCTTGTGGTATTTCTGTTAAACCTTCTAAGTTTACAAATTTACCATTTTGATAGATATCTCCATAACCGTCGCCAGTTACAAAACCATCTGCACTTTCCCAGTCAACGCCTCTGTTTTGGAAACTAGGTTGTGCAAGTGCGCCATCGCCTACTCTAACAGTCCATGTTGAGTCTACTGTATTACTTGGATCAGTTAGTGTTACTGTTGGTGGTGTTGCATATCCTGAACCTGGTTCAATAACCCTAATATTAGAAATTGCTCCACTTGCAGATGCTGCTCTTAGTATAGCTTGTGTAAAGTTTCCACTTGATGCGCCTACTGCATTTGCATCTTCACAACCGTATGCCCAAGTGCCAGTACCGTATCCGACTGCTTGCCATAAGTTTTGTGATGGCATAACTTGTGCTGTCCAAACAATTCCGTCTGGTGATGTAGCTGCTTTTGTAGTTCCGCCGGTGTCTTTTGCAACACTTAGGAATGTTCCTTGACCGTACTTAACTGTACTCCAGTCTGCACTTGAACTCATAGTTGTTGCTGTCCAGTTAACACCGTCAAAACTAATAGCTGCTTCGTCTGTGCCAATTGCTGTTGCAACAAAACGTCCATTACCGTATGCAATTGCACTATATGTTCCTGCACCTAATGTTGGAAGTGCTCCTGCACTCCATGTTGTACCATCATTCAACGAGTAAGAAGTTACACCATTTGCTGCTATTGCTAACCATGTATTTGCTGCTGAGCTATACACTACATCTAAAAATGCATCGCTGCCAGCAACTGAACCGCCTACAGTATAGGTTGTACCGTCATATACGCCTGTTACTCTTGTAGTATTATCGATATGAACAATTACATCTTTAGCTATTTCTAATACATCTGCTGTATTTCCGCCAAGTCCATAACCTGCCCAAGATGCTCCGTCATCTGTTGAAAATGCAAAAACATTTCCTGAATGAGTTGCAGCAAAGTAGGCAGTTCCGCCTATTTTGCCGCCTTTAATCTTACCTAGGTTATTAGTGCTGATTCCTCCTCCTGCTGACCATGCTATTCCGTCTGTTGATGTATCAACAACTGCGCTTCCAGCAGTTACCGTTGCAAAAACATTTCCGTTATATGCAATGTCATCAACTGCTCTTGAACTACTATAGTTTGTATTTCCTGTAATAGTTTGGGTTGGCGCAGCTACAACAACTCTAGGTTCAACACTGTATGTTGATACTGCGTTTGGAGCAACAATAGTTGTTCCAGGAATCAAATGATCCCAGCCGGCTGTACCAGTGCTTGGTTTTAATATTGTAGCAACTTTTGTTCCTGAATTGTATGTGTCAACATATCCATATTGTCCAGCACCGTTACCTGTCTTAATGAATATCATCATTCCGACATATGCTGAAGATGGTGCAGTTTCTGAACCAGCTAATGTAATTTGTGAAGTAGTACCTGCCTGTGCAGTGTTAGCTGAAGCTCTGTAATCTTCGCCTTCTGTTAATAATCTAACTTCAAAAATTCCGTTATCTCTAATTTCATCACCTACTAATACTTGATCATATCCAATACCGCTAAACGTGTATGTATTATTTTCTGTAGTGTAATTAGTACCTGCATTATTATATTCTAATGCTAATATTTCAGTAGCATCAGTATATACTCTGCCAATTTGTGCTTCGTAATATCTGTTGTTTACTGTAGCAGTTACAGCAGTTTCTGTATCATCTACACCTTCTGCTACTGATCCAAATGCACCATATGAGTTGTTACCGTTGGTAGCACGAATCTTGCCGCCGTTTTCTGCAAGGTAGCCAATGTGGTTGTAGTATGTAAACACACTAACAAGTTCTGATCTACCTAAGTTTGTAACCCAATATCCAATGCCATCGCTTAATACTTGTGTAAAGTCGTTAGCAACAATTGAATCATTTCCACCGTCGTGTAGTGCTCCGTCAACTTTAAGACCAATACATGCTGTTCCTAAAGAAGTTACGTTTTGTATATAAGGAGATCTACTTGCAATCCAAACTCTAGTATCTGCTGGACCCCATCCTGCGTCTAAACTTACATATGCTCCTGCACTTGGACGCTTAGTACCGTATGCATTATCACTGCCCAATGTGCCTGTTAAGCCTGTTACTGTACAGTTTCTAATACCTGATGCGTCTCTTACATAGAACATATCTTCTTCTACTGATCCAAGTACAGCGTTTACATAGTATCTACCAGCTAATAATGCTTTATAGTTACCAGTATAAATCAAATCGTATTTTACTGCATCTAAATATCTGTTTACATCTCTTGAACACTTAGCAATATCGTATGTATATGAAGGATATGTTGCTGCAATATATGCGTGGACTTCTGCTACTAAGAATGCTCTGTTTGCTTCAATACATTCTACAGCAAAAGTATAATCAGTATGAGTTTGCGGAGTGTTTGTACCAGCAATAACTGGAACAGTTGAATCTCCTGTTGCACCATTGATACCGTAATCAATGTAGTCATAAACTTGCTGCATTATGTTTGCTGCCGCCGCGCCTGCTACTGCTGCGCCTGAAGGTCTTGTTGTTACTTGTGTCTCTGCATTTCCAGATGTTTTTGTAACTGAACCGTTTGTTGCAATATCGCTCATAATAGCCTGTAGTCTTGATATTGCATCTAAGCTATATGATACATCACCCGAAGGTGTAATAGCTCCCATCGGTGCAATTCTAGTTGAACGTAGCTCATCGCCTATAATTGCACATCTTTCTGGAACAATCATTGGAAGTACTTCTTTAAACTCGCCTGTTTTAACAAACAACGAAGTATTAGGTTTAAGTTCTACAGGAATATCCGTAGGCACTGTTGCATCAAGTGCTGCTGTAATTATGTTAATTAATCTAGTTAGTGTGAGTTGATCGCTAGGTAATTCTACCAATGTTGCGTCAATTTGTTGTGTAATTGGACTACCAACACTGTTTAGTGTTTGATAATTTGCTGCTGGTGCTGCATTACTAATAACAGCATCGACCACTTCTTCCATGTAGTCTAACGTTGCTGATAATTGTTGGTATTCATCTTGTATACTAGCAATTAATGCACCACTATCAAAATAAGTTAGTGTAGCAGCTCTAGTTCTTGCATTGCCACCGTGTCCTAAGTCCCAAATAAGTGCATCAACAATTTGACCAATGTCTCTTGCACATTTTACTTTATCATCTTGAGTAAATCCATCCCAAATACTTCCGCCAGCAGCATTAGCAATTTGCCAATCTACCCACTCAGTTGCTTCTGCAGCAATAAAACTTCTATTAAGTTCTAGTAATTTTTGTGCGCCAGTACTGTTATGTCCAATATCAATTCTTTCTAAACCATAACGTACAGTTTTGAAAGGTTTATCTAATGTATATCCATAATCAATACTATCTGTACCATTATCAGCAACATAAAATACATTGTTGATAATACCAAAATCGGCCCATTCTAAGTTTGAATCATTAACTTTTAATACTTGACCATCTGTACCAAGTGGCAATCTTGCAGGACCTGCTCCGGAGTAATAAACAATATCTCCGTCAGTTGTTAATACTGTAGTTTCAGCACCACCTACCATTTGGTTCCAATAAGAACCTACTAAATCTTGGTCTGGTCTGTTTTGTGTAACTGTTTCATCTGCTGTGTGTTCTGCAACACAAACATAACTTGAGTTATCATATCTAACCAGGTCGCCAGCATCATAGTATGTTGCATCTGTCCAATCACCGTTCCATTCTTGACCTTGGTTTAAGCGATTCCAATATGTATCATTAGGTGGACGGTTGCCAGTACTATCAGCTGTACACAAGTATGTGTAACCACCAACGCGGACAACGTCTCCCGTTTTATACGCAACGGCATTGTCATAATCTCCAATAAATTTAAAGCCTGTTGAAAACACGTCCCAATCTGTTTGTGCTGTAGTTGTAGGAGTTGTGCCAGTATGATTTTCTACAGCAACATACTGATAGCCGCCATAGTTTACAATATCGCCTCTTTGGTAAGCAGTAGAGTTACTCCATGTATCTTCAAATTCTAAACCTTCTACAAATTGTACCCAGTAAGCTGCGTCGGTTACAAATGCTGTTGAATCTGAAGTGTGTCCTTGTAGGCACAACCACAGTCCGCCGCCGCGTTTAACAACGTCATTTAACTTATATCGTGTATCAGTTGCCCAATTATTTTTATAATCAAAACCTGTATTTAAACTATCCCAATTAACAACGTTTGCTTCTAAGCCTAAGGCTAAAGTAGCTGCACTAGTATGGCCAGTAATACAACGATAAAGTCCAGCGCCGTACTTAACTAAATCACCAACTTTGTAATAAGTGTCGATAGCCCAACTTGATTTCCAATCAAAGGATGGCTGAGCAAATGTATCCCATTTAGATTGATCACTTTCAAGTAGTGCTTGCGACATGTGCCCAGTAGTACAAATATATACAGTTGAACCATATTTTACAAGGTCATTTAATTCATACTGTGTACTAGCTTGCCAGTCACTTCTCCATTTTTGACCATCTGTCATTAGTTCCCATTTATTAGTTCCTAAATCTAGGTTAAAGTCTGATAAAGAAGTATGTCCGGTAACACATAGATATGTTTTACCGTTTACTAAAACTACGTCATCGACATAGTAAGTTGTAGAAGTTACCCAATTGTTTTTCCAAACAAATCTAATTCTACCTAATTTAAACTCAGCCATTGCTTACTCCAAAATTTTGTGTCTTCTTATACATATTTAGCCATTCCCATTCAAGAACAGCGTAGCTTTCAACATATCACCTAATACGCCGTCGGTGAAATTTATTTGATCTTCAAAATTAACTACTCCAGTTGGAGAGCTTATTTCGTCTTGATTTAGTATATTTGTTTGTCCTGCTAATAATCCACTGACTACAACATCTGCGCCACCGCCGCCGATTTGTGCTTCAATAAATGTTTTTAGTGCTTTTTGTGTTGGTACAATATTATCACTGTTAGCAGCTAGTACACCATCTGTACTAAATTCTCTAACAACTGCACTAGTGCCGCCTAATGACACGCCGCCTAATCTTAATTCAGTTAATCCAGACAGCTGGAAGTCATCAGCGTTCAGTGTAATAACACCAGTAGCCTGTTCAACCTTAAACAATTCACCAACTCTAAAGTTGCCGTCTTGGTCAGTACTTGTGTAGAACACTCTACCACCTCCACTGTCAACTGCTTCGTTAGGTTGGCTAGGTTCGTTTGCAGAATCAAAGCCAGTTATATATCTTTGAGGATATTCGGTAGATCCAATATTTCCTGTACCAATATCTAAGAAATCGTGTCCTGTTAAACGTACCTGACTGTAACTTTCTCTAATAGTAATACCTGTTGCATGTGCTTGTGTCGTATTTGATTTTAAATACGGTGTTATTGCTAATGTTGCTGTAAAGTTTGGAGCAGTTCCGGTAATATTTGAAATATCAACTACAGCATAAATTGTATCAGTTCCTGTAAATTCTAAGTTTGCTCCTGGTCCTGGAATCAATGACAATCCTGTAACATCAATAGTTGATCCAACTGGATACTGGTCTGCATAACCAGCTCCTGATACAGTTGCAACAAACGCAGACACATAATTTGAACCTCTGCTTGTCCATGTAGGTTGTGCTAATACACCATCTCCGATTCTTACTTCCCATGCTCCGGGAGAGGTAGCGTTTGGGTCTATAATTGTAATGGTTGGCGGTGTAGATGAAACATAACCTGAACCTGGTTCAATAATTTTGAACACGTTTAATCCTCCGCCGGAGATAGCAAGTCTTATAAACGCTGTTGTACCGCTAGTCGGATCGTCTACAATAACTCTTGGTTCGATTTGATATCTACTTGTACTATCGGGTTGAACGATAGTCGCTCCAGTAAAGTGTTCCCAGCCAGCCGAATCATCTAATTCTTTAGCTACTGTAGCTATTTTTGAGGAGTCATCAAACGCTGTAATATAGCCGTATTGTCCTGCTCCTGCGCCACTAATAATAACTATTCTCATACCGTTGTAGTTTGCAAAGGTATTAATATCTGCACCTGACAATTTCATAGTACCAAGGCCTAAATCTCCGCCATCTTGTGCATTACCTTGTAATTGTAAATATCCAGTACCTAATGACAATTCACCGATTCCTGTTAATCTAACTTGGAATATTCCGCCATCTCTAGTACTAGAAGTTGAAGCAGCAGCGCCGCTTCCTGCTCCAGTAACAGTATAAGTTGTATTTGTATCATACCCTTCGCCTGCATTTGCATATTCTACAGTTAGTACTTCATTACCATCAGTAACTACATTGTTAACAATTGCTTGTCCTGATCTATTATTTAATGAAGCAGTGATTGGTGTTTCAGTATTATCAACACCTTCTGCAACACTACCATATTTTCCGTATGAGTTGTTACCATTAGTACCTCTAATTTTTCCGCCATTCTCTGCAAGATAGCCAATGTGGTTGTAGTATGTAAACACACTAACAAGCTCTGTTCTACCTAAATTTGTACACCATACACCAATACCGTCACTTAGTACCTGTGTAAAGTCGTTAGCAACAATAGAATCGTTGCCGCCGTTGTGCAGGTCTCCGTCAATTTTTAATCCTGTACATCCAGTACCGATTGTAGTTACATTTTGAATATAAGGAGATCTAGTTTTAATCCAAACACTTTCATCAGTTGGGCCAGTGCCTGGATCCAAACTTACATATGCTGCATCATTAACTGGGCGTTTGGTGAAGTATTCATTATCAACAGTTAATATGTCAAACAATCCTTGCATTGTTAAATTTCTAATGCCACTAGCATCTCTAACATAGAACATCTTAGTTGACTCGTATCCTATTTCTGGTTGAACAACTGTACTTCTTAATTCGTCTCCTACTAATGCACAACCTTCTGGTACACTAATCGGAAGTTCTTCACTATAAACTCCTGTTTTTATCATTACAGTTGAATTATTACGTTCAGAACGTTTAAAGGCATAAGTGCTGGCGCCGCCAGGATCAGTAACAGTATCAGAGTCATAATTAATTGTATCTACAAATGTTTCTGATGAAAACGTTGAAAACACTCTATTTAATTCGTTCCATAAATCATCACATGCTGCTTTAACAGTAGGAGTATCTACATCAACTGAACTAGTACCTGCAATATATTTGTTGTAGTATTTTACCCATTGGCGAACGTCAGAAACGCTGCCAGGAACTGCATCATCACCATTAAAATCCCAATATCTGTCGTTTGTTCTAGGATTAGTTG